>ENA-ORTI01001097-ORTI01001097.1-human-gut-metagenome-genome-assembly--contig:-NODE-1097-length-29408-cov-4.663612_pt1 | contig 29408 bp, 41 predicted proteins | sample MGYA00242071_ERZ509191 | MGnify/ENA primary metagenome ERZ509191 (study PRJEB26280, sample SAMEA2338832) | human gut metagenome | biome: human gut; feature: human-associated habitat; material: faeces...
AGTACTGACCCCTCTGGGGTCTGAGCAAACCACTAGTTTACTAGTGGTTTTGATTATTTACCATTCGCCGGAGCGGATAAGCTCCTGCTTGACGTACTTTGCGCTGCCACGGCCTAGATTACGACCGTCCAGATCAACCACCACTTCGGGGGAGAATAAATCCGGCCCCAGCGCCGAGATCGCGGCATACACCGCGCGGTAGATCACGTCGTACTGATTGCTGCGGTCGGACTGGAGTACACCGGCGACCGTGTCGCGCATGATGGATTGCGGCGTTGCGATCTCCGGGTTGCTGGCTGCTCCTGGGTACTCGCCAACGCCGATAAGCGAGCGATCGGTAAATACGCCGCCTTTGGCGTACCACTTGACGTTGACCGAGGGGCGGCCCTGCAAGCCCATCTGTTGCCAAGCTTCCCCCTCAGCGCCCCACGTGTCGTAATCCAGTTCATAATGCGGGGTTTTGATATGAGGGAAAGAAAGATTCCGGAATGCGTCAGTCAGACCTTGTGCCGCTTGTCTGCCGATTGACTTAAATGAGTTATACGAAAAAGAGGATTCGAAACTGCTTTAGATACTTTCAGCGGCAGTTTTCATTGCGTCACGCGCCGGTCGTGTTTGGTCTTTGACACCGTCGGCATAGCCTTCCAGGCTCCATTTGCCGTACTGTGCAAACAGCTTAGAGGGAGAGTGAATTTGCATACCGGCAGCAAAGCCCTGTGCTATGTAGTCGGATGTGCTCCGGGCCTGCGCAGCGGCTGCTTTTTCATTGTCAAGCAACCCTTTTGCATACCCTGTAAGCGAGCTATAACCGTACCCGTTAAACACTTCTGCGAAGGCGTCATCCAAATCATCAAAGTACCCCAAAACCCTTTCGTTGACCATATCTCGGGTATTGGCAGGGGTAATCCACCCCAGAAATTTCTCCCACCACCCAGGTGACTCTTTTTGCGCCAAATTTTTGTATTGCGTATAAAAAGATTGCTGTATTGTATCGGCAACCTGTTGCATCTGAGTGTCGATAGCGCCTTGTTGCTTTATAGTATCCTTTTGGATGCTTTCGATGATTCCGCTGATATATTTGATGTCTTTGGCATCTGTAGCGCTCTTTTTGAGGGTTTCTAAATCGTTGATGAGTGCCGAATTGGCCTGCGCTACAGATTCTTTTGCAGCATCCGCTTTTTCAGCCATATTTTTAATTGCTGCGGCAAACTCATCCGCAGATTTAAAATTAAGGTTATCAATTGTGATGCTGCTTATAGCTGTTTTAAATGCTGTGATTTTCGGATCGGCTTCTGTGGTTAAATTTGCGATTTCGCGGTTGATCTCGAGCAACTGCTCCGCAAGCGCCGTTTTGTCGCCCTTGCCGCTCATCGACTTTTCGGTGAGTTCGTCGGCCTTGTTTTTTAGTTCATCTAATTTAGTTTTGCTGTTTCCCACCACTTTGTCTATCAAGCCCATTACTTCCGGGATCGAATAGCCGACGCTCCCCACCAATGCACGGGTGATGTTATCATAAATCTTATCCAATATTTGCTTAGTGTTTTCTTCCAGGCATGCAAAAGCTTGCTGGATTTGCGGGACAGCCTCACCGACGCTAATGGTTCCGCGATCCATGCCTGATATCAATCCGTCGATCTCAGATGTGGTTTTTTTGATGCTTTCTTTGGCGTTGTCGATGATGGCCTGATTATCAATAATTGGCTGGTTAGCGTCCATGACGGCCTGTGTGATGTTCCCAAACCCCGCGGCAATGTCGGATATGTTCGTACCAACCCCGTCGTAAAAATCCTTTTTTAACGCCTCCGCACGGAGCTGTTCGTCTGCCTTATGACACCATAGATCCCGGCCGCCAGACCCGCCACCGCTGTTGCAACAAGCCCCCACGGCCCAAACGTCGCGTACATAACACCGCCCGCGGCCGCAGCCGTAGGACCGATTTGCAACAGGGCATCTTTAAGTGACAGGTTGCCCAGGGCATACTCTTCGACCGCGTTTTTGACAACGACAACCTCACCACCAAGGGCTGCAAGGCCAACACCCATCTTCACCATAGGATTCAGCCCACCCATAAAATGTTTGAAGCTACTCCACAGAGAGCTAAATCCATTCGCCAACCCCTTTAAGGGATTTCTGGTTATGGCAAACGAGGTTTTTGCATAGAGCAACGATTTTCCAAGTGCTTTCACGCCCTTGGAAAGCAAAGGCGATTTGCCCACTGCTGCCTTGGCCAACCCAAACCACTTGCTGATCTTGGCCGCACCAAACGCTGCGGCACCAACCGCCGCCACGCCCTTGATGGCCGGGCTATAGGTTTGGATCAAGTCTTTGACCTCACGCAGCTTCTCCCTGATCTCTTCCGCCCTTGCCGTAATTCTCGGATCAATCACATTATCCGCGTTGGACAGAGCACTATTGATCGGGATACCTGTGCTCATGCCGCCAGTGCTCCCGGTGGTATCGCTGCCGCTGCTATCACCTGTGTCGGCCTTCTCGATGACGTTCAGCTCGTCGATGCCGAGCAGTTGGCCTTTCAGTTCTTTTGCCTTCTTTGTGGCCTTCTCAAGCCCCGCAGAGACTGTCTGCGTGCTCGCGGAGAGCTGCTTGATCGGCGTTGGCTTGATGCCAAACAGTGCGGCCATGACCTGCCCTGCGCGTGTGGCAAGCACGGTCATTTTTTCAGCCAGTGCGGTCAGGTACGGCAACGCCGCCTGCAGCGCCGGGGCGAAAATTGAGCCAAGGGCACTGGAGAGCTGTTTTGTCTGCGCTTTCAGCGCCGCCTGCGCGCCGGCGAAAGTTGAGGCATAACGGGCCGCGTCGCCGGTCTGGAACGCGGTTTCCCGCATGAGACCTTCTACCGTGGCAAGGCGTTTTTCGGCCGCTGTGAGGCTCCCCACGCCCTTCCCAATGGACGCAGCATATTCTTCCCAGATGACGGAGAGGTTCTTTGTAACGCCAGCATTATCTACTAATACGCTGTTTTCATTGCGGATGCCATCCGTCGCGGACTTGACCGCTTCGCCCATTGTCAGGGACCCTTGCCGGGCGAACGCCGCCGAGTCTTTCAGATTTTGCAGGACACTCTGCGTCTGGTCGTCCGCGTACCCGGCGGAGGATAGGTTCTTATAGGCCGTGTAGGCGTCTGCCAGGGGGATTAGGCCATCCTTTGTGTATTCCTGCAACCAAGCTTTTGCCTGCGATACGTCCTTCCCCTGGGCTGCAAGGATGCTTTCCAGCCCGACTTGCGCCGCCTGGGTTTCCGCGTAAGCGTCCGTCAGCCGTTTTACAGCCTTCGTGACGGCTGTGATCGCGGCGACGGCCGCGCCCGCTTTCAGGGCCTTCAGGGATCCAGAGAGCTTCTGTGTGCCCGCGCTGCCGGCCTCCGCCCGGTCTTTGGGCTTCGTGCAGGCGTCGGACAGCTTGTCGGTGCCCTTTCCAGCCTTCGTCGCATTTGCGCCAAGGCTATCACACTTCTTGATCAGGTTGTTAATTTTCGCATCGATCTTCTCCATCTTGACGGAGATCACGACCTGTAATTCCTCAACGGTCAATGACTTTCACCGCCCCTCATTTTTGCGTTTTTCACGGCACTGTAAGCCGTCATACGGACTTTCATCACACGCCAATCCGTCTGCTGCTCCTGCGGTGGCTGGAACAAGCCGGGAAAAGCTTCATGCAGGGGCGGGTAATGCTTCGGATCATGTGCAGCAAATGCGATCAGATTGCCGAGCTTCCAAAGCATCGTAGCCTGCGACTTCGTCTGCTCCTGCTGGTGTTTGAGCCGGGTGGCTATGACCTGCTCAACCTCGCCGATGCTCATCTCCCAAAAATCATTTGGGGCAAGCCCTGCATCCAGCGCTTGCGGATACAGGGTTTCTATCAGTTCCGTTACAGTTCGGTAGGTTATTCCGTCTCCTGCTTCTTTTCCATCTCTTGCAGATCCTCCTGCGAAAAAAAACCGCTGACCTTCATGACCTCCAAGAGCAGATCGGCCTTCTCGCTGATCGTGCAGCCATTGTCCTCCATCTCGTCGATGAGATCATAGACCTTCGGCAGGGTCATCGTCCTGTGATATTTCTGGAGGGCCGCCCAGAGGATGACCGCGAAGGTTTCCGCCCGTGTGATGTTCTCTGGAGCCTCCAATAGCGAGAAGCCGAGGCGCTTCTCCGCTTCGATTTTGGATGCGGTGGTGAGTTTGAGTTTATATTCCCGGTCGTCAACAGCCAGGATGTAGAATGCCGCCATGTTTCATGACCTCCTTATTCGGTTTCAATTTCCGTTATCTCGCTTGTCGGCGTGATATTCGCCGTGAACTGCAACGCTTCACCGATGCCCTTGCCGGGCACAGATAGCGTCACTTTACCCTGCCACGCAAAGCCGGATTTGTCCGGGAACTCCAGCTGGAAATACTGTGTAGCGCCGGAATCCTGTGCGGTCTTCAGGATGGCGTAATTCGAACTCGCCCCCATGCCGGAATACAAAAAGTTGAACGCCATATCTCCGGGATCCTTCAGGCCGGGAATATAAGTGCGGGACGTATTTTTCATGGTCGTGGTCTCGATCTTATCTGGCGCACCCATGAGGTCGGGGAAGTCCTGTAGATCGGGTACTTCCGTCAGAGATGAAGATTGTGCGCCCATTTTTAAAATTGTGCCGATGGTAGAAAGTCCATCCATAAAATCAACTCCTTATCTGATGTAATTTCAATTCTCAGGCCCATGCAGGACCTGACTTTTGTTTTATTTGATGTAAAATTGTTTTGTCACATTGTCATACGCACCGCTGTACAGCAGAACGGAACGGTATGCAGGGATTTCTCCCGGCAGTATCTCCTCCAGGTGGTTTAAAGTGCTGCGGGGTAAGCCAAGGGTAGCGAGCGCCGCATCGATCGCCCGATCAAACTCATTGCGCCGCTCTGGCGTGGAAGTCCAGGTCTGCACCTGCACAGCCACATTGGAGATACGGTCAACGCCGGAGGAGGTCGACGTGCGCACAGAGTTATCCGCCTGCTTGATGCTGCCCAGACCGTCGCCCAACGCGCGAAAATCCTGCGGGAAGCCCACGGACCATTTCATTCCGGTCAGGGTGGTGGTCAAGATATCGTATACGGTTTGTTCCATGTCAATCATTTCATTGCCTCCCGGATGCCTTTGCGGAGTTCAATCTCCAGATGTTTTACGATGCGGTCGCGATTATCGATCAGTGATGGATACAGGTATGGCTGCGCAAACTGGCCTTTCCAGTCCTCACGATAACCCAAACTAAGAGGCGCCTTCGGTGGGGACGGAGACGCAGCGCCCATCCGCCCTGTGCCGAATTCGACATACGGGGCGTATTCCACAATCGTACCGACCGTGCCGACGTATTCGCCCGAGGGCTGCCACGCAAAGCTCGTCTGGATGCTCTCGCGCAAATAACCAGTGTCAACCGGGCAGAGCAGCTTTGCGGCCGTCTGCACGGTCTTCGTGGCCTTCTCCACGCCTTTTTCCGTCGCCTGCTCCAGCTCACCGCCCAGCGATTGCAATTTCCTACGCAGGCTGTCTAGACCCTTAATTTCCACGCTCATATATCCACCGCCTTTAGCAGATATCGGGTGTAAGCGTCGAACGGCTGCACGCCGGTAACGCGGTAAAACTGCCCATTGTATCTGATAAAATGCCCTTCCTCGACCGGCGGCGGGAATGATGCCGTCATCACCGCGTCCCGGTTGATTCTGAGGCCCCATTCCTGCGCTTTCAGGTCGTCTGTCACAAGCATAAAGTTGACCTGGTATCTTCCAGAGGGTGCATCGGCCGGCTGGGATGTGGGCGTTCCGAGTGATCCAGACGCGGAAACAGGCAAGAAGTGTTCGATGGTTTTGTCCTGGAACACCCTTGCCTGCATGTCTTTGAACTTATCGGGGATTATCATACTACCACAGCTTTCTGTAGGCGCACAGCGCCTGCATTTCGCTTTCTGTTAAACCAGAAGAGGGGACGCTTTCCGCCGCGTAGGCCTGGAAGCTCACGGATTGGCCGTTGTCGGACAGGCTAGAAACGCGCTGCGCGGCCTCTGCGGTGCCGACACCTTGCCGGCGGAACCGGTCGGCAGCAATTTCCACAACGATGGTGGGCATGCCGCCGATCAATTCCTGTTGCCGGGTAAACCGAAGCGCCTTTTCCTCGGCAGACCGCAGGAAAAAGCAAAGCTCCTCCCTTCCAGCGTTTTCGAATCCAATCAGGGTATATAAATCCTCCAGCATGCGCTCATGCAGTTCGTCCATTACCCCACCAGCCTTGTAGTCATGCTCGAGTTGAGCGTCTTCACGCCGTACAAAACATCGAAGCTGACTGTATCCTTCTTATGGGTGGAATCGTAATCAAATACAACGCGAACTGCAAAGCCGTCCGCAGATGCAATGGAGGCTTTGGATGCTCCCATCGGAAGCTCCAGCTGCCGCGTAACCAATGCCAGGCCGTTGCGATGGAAAGCCAGAGAATGCGTCGTATGAATGAGGTAGATATCCTCCGCCTCTGCTACAGCCTTGTGGATTGGCTGGTCGATAGCAATACTTTCAACCACCCCGGAGGCTGCTGTCTTATCCTCCGCAAAGCGATAAAGATATCCATCCAGGATAAATCCATCACCTTTTTTGATAGTGCCTGTCGCCGCAGTGACGCCGGACAGCGCAACTGTCTCCGCTCCGGCTGTGCAGGTGATCTTTGCAGCTGTCGCCGTACCGGATTTCTCGGCAAGCGTATCCGGCGCATTCTGACTCATGTAGGTGTCGAGGCCGTAAATCTGCCCGAGCTCTGCATTGCGCAGCGCGTCTCCAGTTCCCGCATACGCAACTTTCGTAAGGTTATCCGTGGTCAGGTAGCGGTATTTGTGCGTCGGATGAAGTACCAGACGCCGATTTGCAACAGGCACCGCCGCAAGATCGAACCCTTTGGCGATATTAGCGAGATCCTTCAGATCAGTTGCGTCCGCAGTTCCTGCCACGGTACGGCCTGCGCTTCGGATTCCCTCGGCGATGATATCACTGTCGACCGCCTGAGAGATCGCCTGCATGGCGGGCGTTACAATCTGGGCGGAAAAATCCTTGATATCAAGCGTAAGCTCCTTGGAGGTGACAGGGACGGTTACGTCGCGGAAATGGTCGAGCGTAACAGTCGTGCTGCCTTCAGTGGCGCTCTGTTCGGACGTTTCGCCAACAAAGTTCTTAGCAATGAACTTTGCGGGCTTGCGAATGGTAATGGTATCTCCCACGCGATTAAACTCCTTAGAGTAATCCCGATGGACGAGACCGGCCATTACTGTATTGTTCTCAAGGACCATTAGCGCTTCGTTTGCAATGATGTCAGGGGTCAAAAATGTGTTGGGCATAAATCATACTCCTTTACTGATGTTTCTCACGCCATTTTTTGTAACCGGCGTAATCCTTGGGCGGTTCTCCCTCCTCCGGCGGCTCGTTTCCGCCGCCTGGATCTCCGCCCCCTATAATGCCGGTTTTGACGGACTCGAAAAGATACGGCTCACTCTTTTTCAAAGCTTCGAGATCCAGCCCGTCAATCGTGCCGTCGTCCTTCAGCTTCAGCTTGCCGTAGTCCAAAAAGGCCTTGACTGCCTTTGTGCTACGGCCCTTCGCGTCGATGATAGCAACATCCAGCGCATTGTCCAGTCGTAGCTTCGCGGTGTCGGCGTCGTACTTCTGCTGGAGGGCGGCAAGATCACCTTTGAGCTTTTCAACGTCAACACCGTCGAATTTCTTGACGGCGTCCTGCAGCTGCTTGATGGTGTTGTTTGCCGCCGTCACTTTTTGCGTTTCAGCGGCGGTGAGGGCTTTCTGCGCCTCAATGTCTTTGCCGTTTTCCGCCATGATTTTATCAATGGCCTCTTTTTCTATCCCAAAGGATTCCAAAAATTTTCTTTCCATGCATGCCTCCTGCGGCTACGCTTTTTACGGGGTCGCATCCCGCACCGCTCCGCCGTTTACGCCCGCGGTCAGCGGATTTTTGTATAACAAAAGGACGGCGCAAAAGCTGCGTCGCCCCTGTTAGCGAGATTCATAATTTTAAGTGTTTTGGAGATTAACAGATGCATAGCAGCACCGGCCATTTTGCCAAGCGCCGCACTCCTGTTTCAAACAATCCTCCAATTCAAAAATATACTGATCTATTTGGCTCCCCCCTTCGGGAGACTGTGAACCCTCATCGTACTTCTGCGCCCAGCACTGATAATGCGTCTCGGATTTTCGGTTATATGGGCATTTCATAAGATCACCTCAAAAACGGCATAAAGAAAGAGAGGCCTGCACCCGCAAGTCTCTCTTCGCTTATTGCTCGATGATGAATTGATGAAGTTCCCGGATCGTCAGATCAAGCGGCTCGATGCCCTTTTCACGGCAGTAGGCGAGGATCTTCCGGTAATCGTAGTGTGTTTTTGAATCAAAGAACGGCGAAAGGTATCCGCCAGCCTTCTCTGCAGCTTCATCTAAAGCTTTCATCGCTTCCATTTCCTGCTCAGACATTTTGGTCACTCCTCATCAAAAGTATAAATTCGAAGCAGCCTCGCGGCGGCTTCCTCGTCGATAATCATACGGTAAGGGTGCGCGATCCCCAAGAATTGAGCGCCTAGCGCTTCCTCGTAATGTCGGACTAAATCCGCGTTCTTTGCATCCAAAAAGACAAACCCGCCATAGCCCTTCTCCATAGATTTTTGCGCGGCGATCGCAAACAGATGACCGCCTACGCCCTCATAGCGCTTGGACTTTCCTCGATTCCACGGGGCGCTCTCCGCAATATGCGCATAAACAGCTTTATCGCGTTCCTCATATTGCAATGCAATCATGCCCTGGATTTCTTCGCTCCCGGCTACCGTCAGTTTGTAGATGTCGTCAGCTGCGAGATCTGGGTCAGTCCAGTTAAATAACCAACCGTCTTTTGATTTCGCACTTTTTAAATCGCTGGAAATTGCCTTTGAAAATGTAGTTTTGACAACGTTTCCCGTTGAAGTATCAACCAGACACGGGGTAAGCGCGTCAATTGCAATGTCCATCTTCATTGCATCACGTCCTGCTTGTATTATACCACTATTCTTCGGTTTTGTATAGTTTCCGGTCTTCCATTCCTCCCAGGAGAGATCCGCCGGGACGATTTTTGCTGCACCCGTCTTTGGGTCTCTTGCACGCCTTCTTAAGCCCTCTAGGCCAAGCTCATCGAAATATGCGACAGTCGTGCAGCGGTCATTCGGGTGCATCGGTGGATAATTGACCCCTTCTTTTGCTTCCTCTACCGAGAATACTTTTCCGTCCAGCCTGCCGCAGACAACGCATGTACGGCTGTCTAGCGTAGCGAGAAAGGCATACTTTTCGATTTCTGTCTCCTCGTAGGAATGGAGCTCTGCCGCGTTATACGCCCGACTGGCCTCCGTGCGGACAAGCCTCGTCGCCGCATACTTCCCGGTCTGCATCACATCTTCAATCTGCTTCGCCATGCGCGGGACGCTTGCCCCGGAGATGATGCCAGACGTGATAACCTGCTCGGCCTCTTGGGCCAACAATTGCGTATTACGCCATACCCGCCGGCTATAGTGGGCCCCGCTCCAAGCTTCGCCCAGAACGGTCTTAATCGCCTGCTGCGGCAGCTGTGTGAAGGAAAAAGCAAATCCCGTGCCGACCTGCGTATCAAAGATAGAACGGTAATAGGTGTGCTCGTAAGATTTGGATATGACCTTGCCAGTCGTTTCAATTTCCTTGTCAGACACCTTTGCCATTTCCGCATAAATTTGCTCCCGTAGCGCCTCCAGCCGGCTGATCCGCGCGGCGTAGGCCGGAGCATTCAGCCGGTTAAGTGCTTTGCGCCGGAGCTGTGGGTCCTTGATCTCCTTCAGCTCCTCGCGGAGCTTGTTCAGTATCTCTTCGGTTTCCCGGACGTTGAGCAGCTTTCGGGCCTCTGCCTCCGTCAATTCGCCGTCCTTTGCGTATCGGGCAAAAATCCGCTTGACATCCTCCGTAATCTGCCGGGCCGCTCGGTCATAGGCGGGAAGAATGTCTTTCACAATCTCCCGGTTTGCAATTCTTCGGGCCTGCGCTTCTCGTGCCAGCGCCCGTTTTTCCCAATAATCCGAGGGCTTCATTCATCTTCACCCTCTCCCGGCGGGACGTCGCCGTCCAAAAAGCGTTTTGCTGCTTCCTCCCGCTGCTTTTCGAGGTCTTTTAAGGCCTGATTGACATCATCCACAAAGGGGTGCTTTGCAAGCAGGATCGTATCCGGAACAATGCCCTGCGACTGTTGAATCATCGTTACGGTCTCCGCGTCGTTTGTGATGATCGTCTTATTGACGTCCACCCTGATCAGGGCGCTGTCATACTCTGTGCCCTGTTTTAGGTTGATATCCTGCGTGATGAACCACATGAATTGCTTGAGCGCCCGCTTGAGCTTGATAACCATCATGTTTGCTTTTTGGTCGAGCGGCGTGTAAAGGAATTTGAGCGCCACGCCGGAGGGCGCCGTCGCAAATTTATCGGCGGTCGTATCAATCGCCATACCGAGGCTGTACATGTCGCTGCGCAGCATATCAAGCCAGGCAAGGCGATCCTGCACGCCCAGCGTGACCTGTTCGGCGCTGACCTTGCCCTGCGGGTCGGAGATGCTGACCGCCTTGTTCATTTGCAGCTTGCGCTGGATGGCCTTCGCGGTCTCTCCGCCGTAGCCCTGCACGATCCAGTAGAGCTCAACCAAATCAATTTGGTTGTTTGTACTGGCGGAGGATATGAGGTTGTATGCATCCTGCAAGCCCTTGATCCGCGTCAGATCGCTCGCATGCCGGCCATTGTTGTAGAGCGGGATAAACGGTACCCGCCCCCAGCCATGCGGCTCCCGACGGGTGACAAGGCCATTGGCAGTGGTAATCCGGTACCAATGTGCGGAGGGGTTTGGACTGCGGGCCAGATCAAGGATATATTCCCCTGACTCGGATTCCTCGTAATAGGTGACATCGTCTTTCGTCCACCACTCAACTTTCTTGCGCAGCGTTTCTTTGCCATCGGCCACTACTGCAACAGAGTAGTAGCGGATGAGCTCAACAAGCTCTTTTTGGTAGACCGAATCATAGAAGGGAATGACCTCTTCCGCGGGTGTGACGACATATTGCAGCATACCCGCCTTATCGTAATAAACGTGTAGCCACTCTACACCCTTGTTACTCGCACCGGTAACGTAATCATTGAGCGTATCCGCAAACTCCTCATCCGACGTAACGGCGGTGACTGCGTCCTCAAAGGACTTCAACTCTGAATGATCTTCCGCGCCCTCCACCGTGACGCTGGGCGGTTTGCCTACAATGTATGCGGCCTTCTGGTCCACCTGCTGCTGGTAGATATTGTGAACGTTATGGTGGTTGGAGTTGTTCTCGTTTGTGATGAGATGCCCGGAATGATCTATACCTGCGGCCGTTTCGGTCTCATCATAGACCCACGACCGCCGGAAATCATGCTGCAGGATATCGTGGCCACCATCGTAATATCGCTTGCCGACAGCCATATATTGCTTGGCGGGATTCGCGTCGTCATCCTTGAGGATCTGCTTGATGATGTCGCTCGTGCTCAATCTGCCCTCTGCAGTGAGTTTCTGCTTGATCAGTTCCATATTGGTAATGTACATGGCCTTACCTCACTTGTACGTTGATCTGGTCATCCTGCGTTGCATAGCGGACGGCGTCGATGGTGTGATTATCCCGGTCGGGGTAGGAGGCCTTAAAGTTACCATTCTTATCCCGATCCAGCTCGTATCCTAAAAACTCCCGCGCCGCATTCGGGCAGCGCTGGTCGTCAATGATAATTTCTTCAAGGTCCCGCAGCCAGTCAACTCCGTGTTTCACGCTGTCCGGCCCCTTGCGGGCGCTGATCACGCGCAAGCCGTATTCGTACATTTCCGCGATGCTCTTCGGCTCTGCGCTATCCGCGACGATCTCCTGATTGCTCGTATTCTCCGCCCGGATTAGCCTGGCGGCCGCCCGGTTGCTCATCTCGGCCTTATACAGCTCGTGGAAGATGTGAAGCCGTCGCCGGGTCTTATCGTAGTGGCAGACGATATATGCCAGCGGATCCACCGCATATCCCCAGTCGAGGCCGCGACGGATCCGGTCGAATCGTTTGATTGCATCGTCGGTGATTCTGTGCAGCGTGACGTTTTTAAACACTTCGCCGCCGGTACCGGTGACTTCGCCAAGGTATTCGTGCCGGTAGCGTTCTGGCTGCGTTTTCTGGAGATGGCGGGCCTCGATGAAAAACTGTTCGCCCAGCCAGCTGGCCGGAATGCCCTCGTATGTGGAGTGGTGGACCAGACGGTCCGGCCGGTTGGCGCGCACCTCCTCATTCACCCAGTCCCGAACGGATTCCGGTGGGTTGTATGTGTAAAAAACTGTAAATCGCTCCCCGCCGCGCATGAGGGACTGGTTGATGCTGCGCGTCTCCTGCATTCCTCCGAACTGATTCCATTCCTCATACCAAATGTAGCGGAAATATCCGAAGGGCGGCTTGATGGATTTGAGTTTCATGGGCTCGTCGGCACCGCGGAACAGGACCGTCTGCCCAGTGGGCGTGTATGTTAGCCGCAGGGGGCTTTGATTTGGTCGGAAATATTCCTGCGCGCCCAAAGCCGATACGGCCCAGAGCATCTGCGCAAAAACAGAATCATGCAGCGTGTTCCCGACCTTGCGCAGGATAACTGCGTGTGCATCGGGGTGCTGCATGATCCCCAGAATAATTTCAATCGATGTGAAGGAACTCTTTGTGCTTCCGCGCCCGCCCTTGAGGACGTAATGTGTGTGTCCCTCGGACCTGATATCCTGATGGAGACCATAGAAGGCGGGTGCAATCACCCGGTCAAGCTTAATCTCAGCCACCGTGGTCACCTATGTTATCGATGATGACGGGTGTATCGTGAGAAACTGAGAGTTTATCCGTAAACATTCCAATGTGCTTACCAATCAACTCCAAGGCCCTCTCTGCACCTTTGCTGTCGAACACATATTCCCCAGATTCCACTTTGCACTTTAGTTCCGGGTCCCAGACCATCACTGGGACAGCGGCCATGCTCTGATCGAGCGTTTCTTTTAACTTGAGGATCACCCAGTCGGCGGAGATCGATAGCCTTTTGACCTGCTCCGCCTGCAATTCCCGCACGCGCGAAAGAACCTTGTCATTCCTTAGCAGCCTTGCCGCCTGTGTTTCCGCTGATTTCTCTGAGTAGCCGGCGCGGGCAGCGGCCTGCTTCCCGTTGTAGTCGATGATATATTCCCTGCAAAAAAGCTCCTGCCGTGGCGTAAGCTGTTCGGACACTGTCCTCACCACCTCATTTAAAACTTATATCGGCGTAAAGATAGCGGGCTACCCTATTGAAAGGGGCAACCCGCCGCTTTTGAATCGTTGTTTGCTAGATTGATTTATTTAAACTTTCCGTTTTCTCTTGCATAAGCAAGCTCTTCAGCTCCAAAATCCTGTACAATACCAAGTGTTCCGTAATCCATGTCTCCAGATGCCGTGTGGAATGTCCATTTACCACTCGACATCGCTTCAAAAGAGCCATCGGCATACCATCTAATTACGTCTGAACTTGTTTGATTAAACAAGTAGCCGCGTAACCCTCCGGCAATTGATGTGCGGCCCCAAATGGTTTTCTTAATTTCTGCTGCTGAGCTAGAGATATAAGCGTTATATCCGCTGAGCGTTATGTCATACGCACAACTAATTCTGAAATAAAGATTAAAGTGGAAAAATTTCGTCTGGGAATAACGCTTTACGGAAGTTGCTGCCGCAGGTGTAATTTGAGAAATGCCACTATTAAGTGGCATTGCGGAAGATGGTGACGCTTTAGCTTCTTGCATTCTTTGATAGGCATAAGCAGTCATAGAAACGATTTCTTCCATGAATTCCCGGTGCTCTTCAAGTGTACGATCGGGAACCATATTGATACCGTATTCCATTTTACCAACCATATCGTACTTCTCCATGATTTCCATAGAAATTTCCATATAGTCCTCAATGGTAGGTTGGCTAATTGCCGAGGCAGTTATGGGAGCAACAGATAAGAGCACCATAATTAATGATAAGCACAACGATGTAAATCGTACTCTTTCCATTTTATTCCATCCTTTCAATGATTTATCGAAGCTATACATAATCAATATGATAAACCATTGGAATCACATCCTTTCTTGTTATTTATCGGCTTTAGTATATCATTTAAATCAATATATGTCAACATTATATATAATTTATATATAATGTATTAAAAACACCAGTGCTAACACGTATTATCGCTGATTAAATAGAATGTTCCTCGGCATTACCGCCCCGGGGAAGGCGGGAGAGAAAGGAAGAAAGAATGAAAAAGTGAAGCTTCACTATGCTCTGTGAAATTCTCCACAATACCATTTTACACCCCTTTTCTGAGAAAAAGGTATCATCTTTTCTTAAATTTCTCGCAATTCTTCTGCTAAGTAAATTAAAAAGCGTTTTCTGTATCGCTTCATTGTGATGATCGAGAAAGGGAGGTTGATAAACTGCATCTGTTTATGTCTGAAAAGGTTTTGCTTAATAAACTCACGCTCATCATCGCTATCGCAGCGCATCCACGCCTGTTCCACCGCTCTGATCTTCTTGTCATTTTCTCGCTGCCTCTGAAGGATCTTCTCGACCTTTCGGGCAGTAGGGTCCCCCGTACCGCTGCCCCTCGGCTGCCCATCCGGCGCATGCGTCTCGTGGATGATTTCCTCTTCGATCTCTCGTTGCCGCTGTAACATCCGGTAATACCCCTTTGCCGTGGCGACGCATCGGGAGTAGACATCCGGCAAGCTTTATGTTCTCGGCATCTTTGACGGTCACTTTTTCACCTGCTTTCGGGGCAACTTTTTAAGATAATCGAAGCTGGCGTTCATCGTATCGCCCGTACGGCGCAGATAGTTGAACAAGCCGTTACCGGTATCATCCGCCAAAACCCTGTGAAATTTAACTTGCGCCACTCCACGTGGATCGTCCAATACCTTTACGACTTCCACCACGGCTTTGGATTTGTTTTCTTTGCCAAATGCGTACAAGCAAAAGTCCCCAGGTTCAAAGCTGGCAGAGCTATTACTTTCGCGGTAGTCAACGGCCTTCACAGTCAAACCCATCCCTCCTCACACAACGTTTAAACGGACACAGCCCGCCATCTAGCAGCCACACACACCGCCCATCCGGGCATTGCGGCTTATCTGGCGGTAGTTTAAGACGGCACAGGCGTTGGACGGCACGGAGCTTGCCGGGGTCGATGTCGGACATGGTGGTCACTCCTTCAATCCCCACCATTCTGATAATCCACGCCAGACAAATCCTGTAATATCGTCCTCACAATCGGCACAGTTTTCATAATTGCAGACTAGGCACGACTCATTTTCATTGACCAATCGGGTCATATCCTTTTTCGCCAATTCAAGTTCAGCTTTCAATCTGGCATCCTCTTTAAGTGCCTTTCTCACTTCCCGGTAATACTCCCGCAATTCCTCCGCCGTGATTGGCTTGACTTTATTGCATCTGGTACAAATATTTTCACACCAAGTGGGGCCCGGGCAAAATTCGCACTGTTCCCGGTCATTGGTGATTTCAAGTAAGCGGTTTAGTTCCATTGCGTTCATTCTTCCTTTCCAGTGCCTCGTACCAGCTCTCATGCACTTTGATTCCATGCTCACGTAGGGCGGCGATAAACCGTTCTAACAGTATGCCGTCGCTGCCTGGAGTTACGAGGTTCCCCCAGTGTTCTTGCGGCGGGTCTTTCCGACAACCGTTCTTAATTTCAAACACGAGGAACAGCTCAAAAAGACCGGAACAAATGAGTTTGTCGGGGTAGAGTGTTTGCAGAAGGCTACACCACTCGCTGTACTCAACACTCGTAACCTCTTTAGCCGCAATGAACTTGAGGCTCGCCTCGGTAAACTCGTAGTAGATATATCCACGGTGGTTTTCTGCCTCGCAAATTAAAGCTTTATTTTTGGGGTTGTAATTCATTTCAATCATTGCTGTTCTTCTCCACTCCGCGCCACTGAAAATGGCATATTTCGCAATCTCCCGGCCCCAGGCAAATCTCGCACGGATCCGCGCTAAATATCACGAGTCTCTGCATATCGTTAACAGCTACTTCCACCTCTGAGTGCAGTTTGCTATTTTGAGATTTTAGATAGGCATTCTCCCTAAGTGCTTTCACCGCTATATGGCAGGCGGCAACAAAATCCATTGCTTCTTTGCTGTGTTCGGTGCCGTCAGCCAAGGCCGACTTCACGAATCTACACTCTGATTCTAATGTTTTTATCGCTTCTCGTTTGGTCATCGTTGTTGATCTCCTTTCATTTTTCCGGATAAACGATCCTCTGCCCGCACTCCGGGCATCTCTCCGGCCTCCTACTCGTCTCAGCCCCCCCTAGTTGGGCAGAGCAGTATGGGCAGGTATATACGACCGTGTGATATAACGTGTATTGCTCAATCGCCTGTTCCAGCGGTTTGCTCTTTCGTATTTTTCGCATCGGATTGCCTCCGCTCGTTGATTTTCTGCTCAATCAATTCGTAGCTCACCATTTCGCTCCGCAGTAAGCATAGGCATTTTACTGAGGAGAGAAGGAGGTTGGACAGGTCTGCCGTATCGGCTGTTTGAATAATCTGTGTCAGGACACAACCGGAAGCTTTCACCGCTTCCAACTGCGCGCGCATGGTCTCCAATCGTTGTTGCTCCCTGTGATGCGCCTCCCGGTACGCCCGACAACATTGCTTCTTCTCCCGCTGCGCCTGCTCCTTTGGGATCCGTCTGCTGTAATAGTCCTGGTACAGCCTGCGCAGGCAGAGATATGCATACTGCTCCGGCTGCCCAAGGCTGTCAGGCAGAGGCTCGTTGTGCATCGCGCACCGCTCAATTTCCTGCAACTCCATGACACACCTCACAGTATCTCCTCAAAGTCGTCCCGGCTACCTGGGGCGGTTTTCTCTTTCAGCCAGCCGTATTCCTTTACACCGTTTTCGAATCCTTTTTTGCTCGTAATCCGTTTTGATTTCCGACTAAAGTACAGCTCGACTTCCTGCCCCTTGCGGGTGATCCGCCCGGTCAGGCGGTTTTTCAGAACGGACAGTTTGCTGTCGCAATCCTCCGGGTTATCCTCATGCTTGTCTGCGTTGCTGGAATACGTCAGCACCACATCCGCCCGGTTCGTGATATCTGAACTGCCGGATACATCATCGTTCTCCAGCTGCTCCCGTGTCTTCTTCGGATGGGCGACCAGCAGGATCACCACATCATGCCGCACCGCGATTTGCTTGAGCTTTTTGACAAACGCGGATTGCGCCCGGTACAGATCGTCCTTTACTTCCACATCCATTGCTGTCATCAGGTTATCGATGCAGATGAATTTCACCCCGTACCGCCGGATCGTGTGTTCAATCGTTTCTGTCAGGCTCTCCAATTCCTCGCCATCTACAGCGTTATTGTCGTAGAGATACGCCCGGTCCTGATACCAAAGGCCAATCCGTTCTGACACGCCTGGAGCCAGAGAGTAAACAGGCTCGTCGAACATATTGCGGCTTTCGACGATATGATCCGGCCCCGCCAGCTGGAGATCAATCCATCGCCGGAAATGGTAGTCCGGCAGCTCGCCACTGTAGGCCAGGGCGGAATAACCCTGGTCAAGCGCCTCTGCCATCAGCTGCCCCATGAAGGTGGACTTGCCCTCGCCGCGCCGGCCGGTGAGCAGGATGAGCTGGCCGAAGTAGAAGCCGCCGATAATGCGGTCAAGCTCCGGGATCCCGGAGAAGATTCGCGGCAGGCTGTAGATATCCACGCTCTCCACGTCGGAGATCCGTTTGACATTGCTCACCGGCGGCACTTCCGCATTTTCCACGGCGGTAAGGATTGCCTGCTTCCCATACTTACAAAAAATATCGTTTGCATCCTTCTCGCCGAGATAGTCCTCCATGCGGACCGCCTTGACGACGTTCGGCAGCCGCCGTTGCAAGGTATCCAGAAGCGTAATCTTCCCATGCTCGCAGTCGCCGAAAACGACAATCTCTTTGAACTGCACGATCCAGTCCCACACGTTTTCCAGGAACGTGAAGCCATTGCAGCCGTTCGGGACGGAAACCGCATTGGGAACCCCGCATTCTGCAAGCGTCAGGCTGTCAATCTGGCCTTCGGTAATGACCAGGCGGGCAAAGTCTTCGCACTGTGCCATGCCGAAGAGGACCGGCTTTGCGTCTTTTTCACACCACTCCTTGTTGCCTTTGCCGTTGAATCTCGTGTTGCGGTATTTGACATAAGCCAGAACGTTGTGCTCGTCGTAAAACGGGAAGACCAGGATGTCTGGCCGGTCCCTACGGGTGGTGATACAGTATCGCTCTACAATTGCCCGGCCAATGCCGCGGAACTGAAGATATGTAACCGCGCCTTCCCGGACGGGGATCGGGCGCTGGGGCAACTCCCGGTACACCTTCGGGCGGGTGGTATTGTCAAAATCCAGCTGGTAGTGAAAATCCCGGGCCAGCTCCACGAAATGCCCGGCCTTCCCGCATCCGCTGCGAAAGCATTTGAAGGCCCCGCTGGTGAGGTTGACGGAGAAAGTGTTCTTATCCCTGCTTTCCCCACCTCGGCAGTATGGGCAGTAGGTGAAGAAAAGCTCCCCGCCTTTTTCGTGGACGTCGGCGTCCAGGACGCGGGCCAGGTCATACACGTCCGATGGTTTCAGCTCGTAGCCCATCACTCCCGCATCCTTTCAAAAATCGATTTTTCTCCGGTCGGGCGCTCCGGCGTTTTTGCGCCGGACGCGCGCACGTTTTCTTTCTTCTCTTCTTTATATTCTTCTATATTCTTACTTTGTTGCCCTTTGCCTGCCCCTTGCCTGCCCGGTTGCGTGCCCTTTGCTTGCCCTTTTGCCTGCCCTCTGGTCTGGTAGGCATCGTAGTTTGTGACCGTAAATACAGTAAATCTTGGATATGCCGTCCTTGCCACTTCGCCTGTCCGTTCTAAGTGTTGTATCCCTGTCCGAATTTGCTTAATTGTAAAATGTAATTCCTCGGATAGTTTGGTATATGAGGAAACACGGGAACCGCGTTTGATAACAATTCCTTTCCAATCCTCATCGTAGGCGTTGACGGTCAGGAGCAGATGCAGGAACAGACATTTGGTGACGGTATCGTCGTACCATTCCCAGTCGAGGAGCGAGCGGTAAAGCTTGATATATCCATTTTTCAGCATCACAGTTCGCCCCTCTCCAGAATCGTTTTGAGTTCATAGCGCAGGATCCTGCCGATCAGTTCCCCGGAGGTCTCACTCCGGCAAAAGACAGGAACAAGGTTATACCGACCGCTCCAGGCCAGCAGGGACGCGGTAAGCGCGGCAGGGTTCATCCGACTGCGGTAGGCGCCGCTGAGCGCCTTTTCCCAGTTCGCGTTTTCTACTAGCAGGTAGACCTTGGCCCCATCCTCTCTGGCCCGGATGAATTCCCGCTCAAACCGGGCTCGACTGCGTGTAAAGCAGGCACAGAGCTCGTCAAGGTTCATCTTGCGCTCAATACAGATTTTTCCTGCCGCGCTAATGGGCTCTCCCACTGGGTTTACAAACCGGCATGAGTAGTCCCCATAGTCGAGCTTGCAGCGCTCATATGGATACTGTATTGCCTTCAGGCGGCGCCGCAGGGCAGGGGTATCCTGCTCCCGCGTATCCACCAGCACCACCATGCTCTCCATCATCCGTTCAATCTCAAAATGGTTGTATTCCGCCATCGCGCTCAGAACGGGAGGTCGTCATCATCGTCCAGCGCCTCGAAATCCTTAGGGCCGGTTGTTTCAAAAGGCGTTGACGCCGGTCTGTCCTGACACGGCTTATCCTTCGGCGTTTTAAACTTTCCACTGCGGATATCATCCGCCGGGATAAGCGAGCAGCATTTTGTGGTCCAGCCAGTCCGTCCGTTCATCTCCCACTCCTCGTTGCGGAACAACGCGCCTACCAACAGACCTTTGAGCTTGTTCTCGTCCCAGTCAAAGCGGAAACCCTTATTGCTGTCTTCAAAGGCAAACATAGCGTTGTTAAAGGCGTTTTTCGCCCATGCATCCTTATCGCTGCCATCGTCTGCGGGGATGCGCAGGCGGTAGGTTCCCCGCCACTTCTTGTCTTCATACGTCTGGCCCCTGTAGTCGTCTCGGAAGAAGCCTTTTTTGTCGCCCTCTTCCACATCGAAGCTCAGGAGCAGGATATCCCCCCAGTCGTTATGCACGGGCTTTACGTCCATGATTTTGACCACATAGCCGCCCGCGGGCAGCTGCTCCCTGACATAGCTCCGTTTCGGTTCGTATCCGCTGAATGCTTTCATCGTATGTACTCCTCCTGTTATTTTTCAGTATTTAAATCCCAATATTCCCGGATGGTGCCGTCCACCATCTTCAGGTCGTTGTCGATTTCCAGAAGATTGAACATATCTTTAGGAGATTTCGCCGTTGTATACCCATCGGTTTGGGTTTCAAAGTGATATCGATGCCCGTCTGACCTGCAATACAGGACGACGGAGAACAGGCCCTCAACGGTGAGTTGGTTATCGAGCATTTTACCTACAGTCTTGGCCTTGATTTTGCCGCTGTCTGTGATTTCGCTGTGATGCAGCAGGTAAACGATCGTATCATCTGGCAAAGACCGAGAGATGTAGTCAATCATGGAACGGAAGCGCACGGCGATATCCGTAAACTTCCCATAGCCAGTTTCCTTCGCGCGGTCAAAGAGTTCAAAGGCCATCAGGTACTGGCTGTCATCGATGGCATACCGCTTGTATTGCTTTTGCTTGAGTGCGGCGCCGATAGATTCATAGGTCGCGTTTTTGACAGTATCGAGTTTTTTGCGGAATGACAGGGGCTTGTTGGCCACGCTGAAGACCAGGATTTCCCCCGGTTCAAAATTGCGCAGACTGGTTGTTTTTCCGCTGCCAGATTCACCGATGATTAGGATAGGGATTCCCATTATGTGTCCACCTCCTGAATAGCCAGCGGGCAGTCGTCGCCCCGCCGGGTCTCATAAATCTCATTGAGCGGTTCATAGGTCTTGACGCAGATAACGCGAGTATTTCCGCGGAAGGTTTTCCGCTTGCAAAAGGGACACCACTGGCAAGCGAGATCCCCATTGGGGAAATGGACTTCCACGGTTTCCGTGCCGGTTATGTAAAAGTCAACTCTGCAGTCAGGAATCATGCGGATCGCCCTCCCTCCGGATCCAGTTGCCCGAGAAATACCAATCCACAAGGGCTGTCAGGAACTCCGGCGTTTCCGGGGTATCCTGCATCCGGCCGATCCCGCAACGTACCATTGCATAAGCCGGCGCGTTTTCTGCGGAGACGCGCTTTCCGCGCTCCGGGCCAATCCCTTCGTAATACATAGTTTTCTCCCTCCTTCCAGAGCTCCATCGCGAGTTCGTCCCGTTCGGCAAAGGTCATATTTTATATGCCTCCTTGACTTCCAGCGCCCCCAATGCTACACTGTAGCTGTAAGGATCGCCTTATTTTGTTCGGGTTTTCTTACGTGCCGCTTTTCCGATGGCAGTCGGGAAGCGGCTTATTTGTTTGCCCGAAAAAACGCATCTGCAAATCCGGGTGGGGTGATCGCGCGAAAGTCTGCGTCCGTCTGCGGACGCGCCCATGCCAACTGCGGGATTAGGGATTGCGACGATTTATGCAGATACGCATAATTAGGTTTTTTGCGGCCAGCCCGCGTATACAGCGGCAGTTTATTAGGTACATCCTCCCAATTGCTGTAGACTTTCGGCGGAAGGTTAAAAATCCCCCATATCATCGTCCGCTTCGTCCACGGATCTCCGTATTCCCACGGCTGGAACGTGAGCGTCGGAGTGTGCATGTGCTCCCGCAGATGTCCGGACGGATTCTCAAGCGCCCACCATACAGGACGGCACATTGCAATGATGCGCAGACATGCTGTAACGATGGACAATCCAGCATCCACATTGCGCGGTCTTGGCTCCGCCTTACAATTCAATACCGAGAACTCCGTGCACGGCGGCGCAGCCAGTATGCCGTATACATGATCGGGAGGCTGGTATGTACGGACATCATAGTCCGGCAGTGTAATCAGGCGGACATCATATCCAGCCTCCTTGTACGGCCTGCTCCATGCGCCGGATCCACCGCATAGATCCAAGATAATCTTCTCGCGATTTTCCATCAGATCAGCACTCTCCTATCGTGCCGCTTCTGACAATTGCCGTGTCAGGGGCGGCGTTCTTTATTTCTGCCTCCAGTATCCCGCACTCGTCTGCACGATGAAACCGGTTTGCGAAATCAAGGATCGCGTTCCGGGCCTTGATGTACTCTGGGTCATCGCAGTCCAAAGCACACAGATGGTACGCAAGCTGCCGCGCTATACGGACGTCCACTTTAACGCCCAGGCTCCCGCACCATAGCGGCCAACAGGCGTAATCGATGTTAGCTCCGCGCAGGTCGGCTCCGCGCAGATTGGCTCTCTGCAAGTTGGCTTCGCACAGATTGGCTCTGTGCAGATCGGCTCCGCGCAGGTTAAAATCTAATAACCTGTCCATCTCCCCACTTGCGATCAGGTTTATGGCCTCTTCCCGGTCAAACTTTTTCTTTTCCATGATGATTCTTCCTTTCTCCTCCGTTTTATCTTTTTGGTCACCCTACTCTCCCACTCCACCAGCTTCTCCTCCCGCCAGCACGCTATTGCTACCAGCGCGATAGCGGCAAAGCCTAGGGCAGCTTCTAGCCAGATGGGCATCAATCCTCCTCCTCAGGTGCGGTGATCACGCAACCTCTGTATTCAACCTCTAACATTTCTTTTCTGCGCATCTGTACGAGGCTATCCATCAGATCGTCCCAATTAAATGCAATCCGCTCGGGCGCCCAACTTTCAAGCGTCCTCAGGCATTCAAATGCATCTGAGATCGCGTCACAGGTGTAAGATAGCGGGTAATCGCCGTTGGTGATTGTTACTTTATATTGTTTCATAGGTGTTCTCCTCTTTCACTGTCAATTCAGGTGTGTAGCTTTTTGGTTTTGGCGGTTTGCTGTAAGGGTATTCATTACACGGGCGGTTTCATACACGCCACCATTTGGCCATGTTTATAACGTTTCACGTCAACACCTCAACGCCCTTCCGCGCCGAAAAATCTCCCGCTCGCGGTTGCCGTAGTATAACGCTCTTGCGTCAAGCTCTTCCTGTGAGGTATGTACAACTGGAGGCAAATGTTCTCGCTAAGCAGCCTTACGAAACATTTCCCGCAAGATTGCGTCGTTCTCAGCTTCTATGGCTTCCTGTTTCTGACGCTCTGTTTCTCTCAATTGCTCATACTGACGCCGGCATAGTCCGCGACGATAAACGACATTGGTGCAACACTGTTCATTGCATGTGCCTTCATGCTGTGTCTCTCCTTTCAATTGATTCGCAGATGATCCGGCGTAAATAGTCAACCTCCTTTTCCAAGTCTCGGATCCTTTCGCTGTCAGTTGACTTAATGCCGAAATACTCCATCACCCGCGTTTTTTCAAACATCCATTTCCCGCCCATCTTTTTTGCGGGAACTTCTCCTTTCGCTGCCAGTCTTTTCAGCGTTTCTTCCGTTGTGTCAAACACAACAGCCGCAGTGTGCAACCCGAACAACACCGGGACGGTATTCCAATTTTTAAATGGAGTTGTTCGGTTCATGACTTTCGCCTCCCTCTTTCTTTGCTTTATGACGCTTTGAATTGTGCATCTTCCGTATAAAACAGCCACCTAAAATCATATTTTTTAAGAAGTGTCTCATGGATTGCGAACGCCTCCGCAAGGGAGAACCCGATTTGATAATTATCTTCCTTCTTTGAAGAGGTGTTCCCTTCAAGTCGATCTGTTACCGTGTTGAAATGAATGTGCAAAACTCTAGAAATATCTGTTTTGGTTATACCTTCAATTCCCATAGCTTTTTTTAAATTTGGGTAAAGCATTTAATCACCTCCTACCTAATTGAGTAGATTGTGGTTTTATTATAGACCTTAAAACGTAGAATGTCAACCATTTTTCGAAATAAATTTACTTAATTGAGTAGATTTTGGTTTACATTAGCTTTCTTTTGTGTTATCATTTAAACGAGGTGATTTAAGTGACAAAAGAGGAATATTTACAAAACGAAATTTTGAAAAACTATCGTAGTGTTATGGCGTTTGCTAAAGATATAGGTATCCCGTACACAACAATAAAGGGCGTTTTGTCACGCGGAGTCGATGGCGCATCTGTGCAAACCGTCATAAAAGTTTGCGACGCTCTCGGGGTTGATATTTATTATTTGTTTAGAGAAAATTTCAATAACACAGAAAAAAAATCTGCATCGGAATTATCCGATACAGATAATGTTGATTATGATGATTTGGGAATGCAAATTTATCAGTCCCTGTTAAAGCGCGGACTGGTTAAGGAAGGTCAAGATTTGACTGATGCCCAAATTAGGTTTTTGGACGGATTGACCGCTATCATCTCCGCCTACTTCGATGGCGTTGCAAAGTAGAGCAACATCTTGAACCGGCTTTCCATATTTACCGATCATTTTGGCTAATCTTATGTAGCTTTCCGGACACTTTCGCTTTTCCAATAGTTTTTCTTCCATTTTAACCCTCCTAATAATAGACACACGCCTCAAAACGGCGCATTGCATTTAACCACCGTCTGCTGTATAATGAGGGTGCGGAGGTACAATAGTGCCCCCCCCCTATCGGAATAAGGCAGCCGCGCCGGCCAAAGTGCAAGCTGCCTTATTCTTTTTGCCCTCGTTTCAGAACATTCGTTCGCTTATATATTATCACTCCTTTGCTTGCTCGTCAACTTGATCTTTTTCCGTTTCAAAAATCAACATATCATGCGGGTTGACTTTTAACGCGGCGGCAAGTTTGCATAGGGTGGGAAGCGTCGGCAGATTGCTTCCATTCTCAATATTGACGATTTGTGTCTTGCTTACTCCTGCCTTTGCTTCCAACATTCGCACTGTCATTGCGTTTTGCTCTCTGTATGGCTTTAGCAATACGGTTACTTTGTATTTCACAACAATAGACACCTCGTGTCTATTGTTGCTAATTTTCCCTTAATTTACGCCTAACTGTGAAGAGTAACCACTAACTAAATTTTAGCACATATTTTGTGAATTTTGGTCAAAACGATTTGACCAAGCGAAAAAAACATGCAAGAATATTCTTTAGGCAATTTGTACAAAACGGAGAAAAAAGCAAAATCAAAAAATATTTTCTCAATCAAGTGCAACATTTGACGTTTTTTTTCGTTATATAGAAGGGAGGGCTATTTTATCATAGGTTATCTTTGCATAATTATTAAATATATAATTTGGGAGTGATGAAATGCCTCGAAAGCAAAATAAGCGCCGTGCAGATGGAAGGATCGCCGTGCAGGTATATCTGGGGATGGTGGATGGTAAACGAAAATATAAAACCGTGTACGGCAACACACAAAAAGAGGCCGACGAAGCGGCCCTACAGGTTAAGCTTGTTTTGCGCAAGGGGATCGACGTGACGGCGGAGCGCGACACGTTCGGAGACTGGGCGCAGAGGTGGCTAAAATACAAAGAATCCGACATTTCCTTCTCGCAGCGTCAATCTTATAACGGGTATCTGAAACACTTGTCGACACTTTTTGAGAAAAAAATATCGGATATCAAGACTTATGAAATTCAGGATATAATTGACAGCCTCTCTGCTGAAAATCCGCACACTGGCAAGCCAACCGCAAAAAAGACCTTGGGCGACGTAAAAATCACAGCCTCGCAAATTTTTCGATTGGCGACCACGAACCGTGTTTTGGATTATAACCCGGCGGATGCGGTCATTATCCCAAAAAGCGCTCCACAGGAGCACAGGCGAGCGCTTACAGAAGAGGAACAGGGATGGATCCTGAATACACCCCACAGAATGCAGCTAGGCGCCATGATTATGATGTATGCCGGGCTACGTCGCGGGGAGTTGCTGGCGCTTACTTGGTCAGACGTTGACCTTGACAAACTAACAATTACCATTAATAAGGCAGTAGAGTACCGCAATGGCGTTCCCAACGTCAAGGCATCCACTAAAACAGATGCAGGGATGCGCGTGGTATCAATCCCAGATGTGCTTGCATCGTATCTCTCCAAGCAGTCAAGGTATAGTTTGCTTGTTTTTCCTTCTGCCACTGGAAAACTTATGCCGGATTGTTCTTGGCGCAGGATGTGGGATGACTATCTGTGTACAATAAACAAGCTATACGGGCACCCCAGCATTTCCGATCCAAGCATAATTACGATCCCACGGTTTACGGCACATTGGCTGCGGCACACATATGCTACAATGCTTTATATGGCAGGCGTAGATGTTTTGACTGCAAAAGAGCTCCTTGGTCATACGGATATCAAGACAACCCTCGGCATTTATACGCATCTGGACGCAAAATTTAAGACCAAGTCGGTCGATAAGCTTAATGCTTACTTAGACTATGCAAGTCAAATGCAAGTCAAATGAGATTAAAAATAACGTAGTTAAAGCAAAAACGAGCAATATATTAATCGCCTCACACGCGAGAGGTCAACGGTTCGAGTCCGTTCGTGTCCACCATATAAAAACACCTATTGCATCCGAATCTTTTGCGGTTTGGAAAAGAATAGGTGTTTTTTTATTTAAGGAGTGGATATCGCTTGCTCAAAGATTTTACGCAGGAAAAGTTTGATATTATCGTTCAGGCAGGTCAATCCAACAGTGAAGGCTATGGTGTAGGCCCAACGGGGCATACTTATAATCCGAACGATAAAGTTTATTTTCTTAACAGAGATTTTACTATTTCTATGGCGGCGGAAAGCGTCAGAGGCAATGAAATAGTCGGCAATTTTGCCATACATTTTGCTACAGAATACATTAGAAAGAAGCGCCTGAAAAGGGGAAGAAAACTGCTTATTATCAGGGCAGCTGTGGGCGGCACGGGATTTTCAGATAATCGTTGGGGGCTTAGCGACGATCTGTACTTAAATATGATGGAAATGATCAGAACTGCTCTAGCGCTTAACGAAAGCAACTGTCTCGTGGCCTTCCTTTGGCATCAGGGAAAAACTGACGCTCAAAAGGGCTGCGATTATGATACGCATTATAAGAATTTGTTAACCTTATTTACCACCGTTAGAGAGATTTTTCATTGTCCCGACTTACCGATTATTGCAGGAGACTTTACGCAACACTGGAAAAATCTTAACCTTCCTATTTGCAAGCCCATTATTCAGGCAATTAAGGATGTGTGCATTAAAATTGGCAATTCCTCTTTTGTAACGACTGAAAACATACAGTCCAATTCCCAAATAAAAGCGATAAAAAGTGATACGATCCATTTTTGCCGCGATGGACTTTATATTTTAGGTGTGAGATATTATAAGGCTTATGCTAAAATTACAAAGAGAAACGCTCTCTTGTTTAGACGCTTAAAAAGAAATGAATCGTAAGCAACAGACTGTGCCTCGTATCTATAACAAGAATTTGCAATTCGTTGTGTAATAATATTTTATTTGTTAGGAAAGCGTTATCGTTCGTATGTAGCTTCATCATTTACATCGTGTTTTCCTAATGGGCGCAAGGCAAGGCAATGCATGGATAATATGAATAGATTAGGAGCCGCTGCAAGAATTGAAACGTTATGCATTCGAAGGGAGAAACCGTACCGGTGTCTCCAATTTCAAGGATACAGGTAACTACGGATTGATGATATAAAGCTAAAATAAAAAGCACATCCATTTATTCTTTACAATGAGAATTTGTTTGCAGTTGACTGGGTTTATTGAGCAAACGGCAAAGCGGTCCGGCAGCAAGGTAAGCATCATCCAGTATACTCCTCCTTTCACAGCGCATAAAAACGGCGCCCGTAAGACCGGGCGCCGCCGTATATAATTCTTAAAAAAGAGACCCGCTTATGCCTGACCCGCGCAGCCGAGCACCGTGTTGATCTTGTGCTCCACGATGGATTCAATCGCGTTGCGTGCATCAGTAAGATATTGGCGGGGGTCAAAATGGCTCGGATACTCCGCAAAATGCTTACGGATAGAGGCGGTCATTGCAAGGCGAATATCGGAATCCACATTGATTTTGCAAACAGCCATGCTCGCGGCCTTGCGCAGCATTTCCTCCGGGATACCAATTGCATCGGGCATCTCGCCGCCGAACTCATTAATCATCTTCACATATTCCGGCATCACCGAACTCGCACCGTGCAGAACGATTGGGAAGCCGGGCAGCTTTTCCGCCACTTCAGCGAGGATGTCAAAGCGCAGCTGCGGCTTCTGACCGGGCTTGAACTTATATGCACCATGGCTTGTGCCGATGGCGATGGCGAGGGAGTCAACGCCCGTGCGGGATACGAAATCCTCCACCTCTTCCGGCTGGGTGAAATTCGCATCGTCGGCAGAAACATTGACGTCATCTTCAATGCCTGCCAGCTTACCAAGCTCGCCCTCTACCACAACGCCATGCGCATGCGCATACTCGACGACCTTGCGGGTGAGCTCCACATTCTCCTCATACGGCTTGGAGGAGCCATCGATCATAACGGAAGTAAAGCCGCCGTCAATGCAGCTTTTGCAGGTTTCAAAATCAGGGCCGTGATCCAGATGCAAAGCGATCGGAAGGCCGGTTTCGGCCACCGCTGCCTCGACCATCTTCACCAGATAGTCGTGATGCGCATACTTGCGCGCGCCGGAGGAGACCTGCAAAATAACGGGCGCATTGAGCTTTTTGCATGCGCTCGTGATGCCTTGAACGATCTCCATGTTGTTTACATTGAAGGCGCCGATGGCATAGCCGTTGTCATAGGCCTTTTTGAACATTTCAGTGGTAGTTACCAATGGCATAGAAAGCACTCCTTGTATTTCATTTTGCAGCGTCATAAATAAGCCGCCGCACATAGTTTACCGGGTTATTATATCGCAGAAAGGCAGGCTTGTCAAAGGAATGTCAACGTTTTCTGTGTTTTCCTTACGCAGGCAATTCCATCTAGTGTATCGTAAGGAGGAAAGCGAGCCAACCTTTCTAGGTCGCAGCTATTGCAACCTCATCTTGCCTGATCCTTACTATATGAAAAGGGAATTACCATAAGTATCCACCTCTTTTCCAGTAGACCCTTTTATTGAATCAATTCATGCTTCGTTAGGGAAACGACAGAGAATCAAAAATTTATGTTGACAAAAGCGGTAAGGGGCGCTATAATAAACTTCGCAAAAGCGCTCCTTTTGCAGACAAGTTCATATGGGGGTGTAGCTCACTTGGTAGAGCGCTTGCTTCGCATGCAAGAGGTAAGGGGTTCGATTCCCCTCATCTCCACCAAACGCAAATAGCGCGAACACAATACTGTTTTTTGCAGGGCACGT
>ENA-ORTI01001108-ORTI01001108.1-human-gut-metagenome-genome-assembly--contig:-NODE-1108-length-29240-cov-7.410108_pt1 | contig 29240 bp, 24 predicted proteins | sample MGYA00242071_ERZ509191 | MGnify/ENA primary metagenome ERZ509191 (study PRJEB26280, sample SAMEA2338832) | human gut metagenome | biome: human gut; feature: human-associated habitat; material: faeces...
AGGTATTCTATTGTAAAAGAAAACGAGGTAGAAATCAACCTCGTTTTCTGTGAAAGATCATATGGTTAGGTAAAAGATTCCCCTGAATCAACGTACCTAATTGCTAGCGTTACGGATTAAGAAACACGCACATAAGCCCATTAAAAACGCGCACAAGCTTCAGAGCCGGTGCGCGTTTTTAATGGGTAAGAATTAAACGATCAGAGTTTGATGTCGTGGGCGTTGCCGATCGTAAGGAAATGACCGCCGGCGACGTAGTGAAGCGTCCGGCAGCTGTCGTCACCTTCCGGGAAGTGCCAGTGTCCCTCGGAGAAGACGCGGGAATCAGCCCAGGCCGCCACGGCTTCTCCGATAAAGAGGTCGTGCTTTTTCTCGTTGTATTCGTTTGGAATCACCTTGAAAAGCACCGCACACAACACACCTTCGACGGTGGGGATGTCGCAGCCTTCAAATTTGAAGAGCTTGGCGCCGCTTTTTTCGATCTTGTCGGCTTCGTCGAATTTGCTCACCGAGCCCAGATAAAGCGTTTCGCGGGCAATGGCCAGAGACGGCAAGGACAGCATGAAGTAGCCGGTCTTGTCAATGAGCTTGCGCGTGTAGTGAACTGAGTCAATCACCGCGGTTGACAGGGCGGGCGTGGTGTTGAGCGGGCACACCCAAGTGGCGGGCATGACGTCGACATCGTCGCCGTCTGCGGCCGACACCAACGAGGTGGCACCCAAATTAAAGAGACGATAAACATCCTCCAGTTCCACCGGCTTGAAGTTCTGCATTTTTGTTCTCCCAAATGATGGAATTCAGCTCAAGGCTTTTTTCTTGGCTTCGCGGATGGCAATCATCGTAGCTTCAGCAGCCTTGGCAGCGGCTTGCGCGAAGTCTTCGCCGTTACCGGCAAAGATGACGGCGCGGCTCGAATTGATGATCATGCCGCGGCCGTGTGCGTCCAGACCGGCAGCTACGGCAGCGTTGACGTCGCCGCCCTGTGCGCCGATGCCGGGCACAAGCAGAGGCGTTTCAGGCGCAAGTTCACGTACGCGTGCGATTTCAGCGGGCTGCGTGGCGCCCACGACCAGCCCAACTTGACCGTTGACGTTCCAGGGACCCGAAGCCATCTTGGCAACGCGCTCGTAGACCATGTCGCCGTCCTTGGTGACGAGCTCCTCAATGTCGGCGCCACCCGGGTTGGACGTGCGGCACAGCAGAATTACGCCGCGGCCTTCGTATTCGAAATAGGGTTCAACGGTATCAAAACCCATGTAGGGCGAAAGCGTCACCGCATCAGCTTGGTATCGCACGAATGCTTCCTTGGCGTATTGCTTGGCCGTGGAGCCGATGTCGCCGCGCTTGGCATCGAGAATGACGGCAATGTCGGGGTGCTTTTCGTGAATGTATGCAATGACCTGTTCAAGCGTTTTTTCCAGACCTTCGCCCGCGAAGTAGGCGATCTGAGGCTTGAAGGCGCAGACGTACGGTGCGGTGGCGTCCACGATGGCACAGCAGAACTGCAGAACACCTTCGGCGTCTTTGGTCAGATGAGCGGGCAGACGTTTGAGATCGGGATCAAGTCCCACGCAGAGCATGGAGTCAACGGCGTCGATTCGCTTGTTGAGTTTTTCGATGAACATGACGTTGCGTTTTCCTTCACAAAAAGAAAGGCAGAAAATGCCTTCCGTAAAAACCGATTTTTCTTGAGGCTAAATCTTACCGCGCCCGTTAGAGCGAATGGTTGGCAACAGGCAAAGACGAGACGTTTGGGCAAACACTGACACCATTTGCCTTATAGTTGCACAGGATTTTTGGGAGAAACAAACATGAGAAAAGAGCTCGCGGTCCTTGCTGCGGCAAGCCTTTTGGTCACGACAGCAACAGCCCAGGATTTGATGGGCCAAAGTCCTGAAGCACAGGTCATTGACGTGCCCGTTGTCCAGGGGCGAATCGACGCGATTTCCGGCATTGTCTACAGCCAGGTTTTTGAAAGAGGCCGGAGTGTGCGAGGTCTCAAGATGACGCTTTTTGTTCCGCGTACGAAAGAAAAGAAACCGGCAGTGCTTTATTTCCCGGGAGGCGGTTTTACTTCGGCCGATCACGAGAAGTTCTTGGAAATGCGCTATGCATTGGCTCGTGCCGGATACGCTGTCGCGGCTTGCGAGTATCGTGCCGTGCCCAATAAATTCCCGGCACTGCTTGAAGACGCCAAGGCTGCGGTGCGATGGATGCGCGCGCATGCCTCAGAATTCGGAGTGGACGCCGATCGCATCGGGCTGCTTGGTGATTCCGCCGGCGGATACGTCGTACAGATGGCTGGTGCCACCAACGGCGAAAAAAACTGGGACGTAGGCGACTTTAAGGAGGTTTCGTCCGATGTGCAGGCGGTGGTATCGATCTACGGCATTTCCGATCTGACGACAATTGGGGAAGGGATCGGCAACGAGAACGTGCATGCGTCTGCTGCTGTGACGGAAGCATTGCTTCTCAACGGGCCGGCCTTTAAGGATTTTGCCGGCGCTTCCGTGAATGCCGATCCCCAAAAGGCGAAGGCGGCAAGTCCCATTGGTCATGTCGACGGAACGGAGCCGCCGTTTTTGCTGATGCACGGATCGGGCGACAAGGTGGTGAGTCCCTTGCAGAGCAAAAAAATGTTTGAAGCGCTTCAGAACAAGAAGGTAGAGGCCGAATACGTCCTTGTACGCGGAGCCGGACATGGCGATTTACCGTGGTATCAACCCGGCGTGATCTCCCGCGTGGTGAACTTCTTTGACCGCCACCTGAAGCGAACGGAATAACGACAGTGATGCGAAACGACAGAAAAGAGTTTGAGATTTTGGCTCCGGCCGGTTCCCGAGAAGCGATGGCGGCTGCCGCAGCAGCAGGTGCCGACGCCGTGTATTTCGGGCTGGGCGCGCTTGATATGCGAAGTCTTGCTACCGGTGCTTTTCGCGAAGCCGACTTGCCTGATATTGCCGCTTTTGCAAAAGATCACAACTTGAAGACGCGGCTAACGGTTAATGCCGTGCTCTACGATGAAGATCTGTCCGAGGCTCGTCAAACGATGCTTGCTGCCAAGAAGGCGGGCATTGATGCCGTCATCTGTTCGGATGTAGCGGCGATGATGCTTGCGCACGAAGTTGGTATCCCCGTGCATCTTTCCACGCAGCTCAACATCGCCAACGTTGAAGCGCTGAAGTTTTATGCGCACTTTGCCGATGTCGCTGTTCTTGCTCGTGAATTGACGCTTGAGCAAACCGCAGCAATCACGAGAGCCATCGACGAGCAAAACATCTGCGGGCCGTCGGGCGAATGCATCAAAATCGAAATTTTCTGTCATGGGGCGCTCTGCATCGCACAAAGCGGCCGCTGTTTCATGAGTTTGCACACGAGGGGAAAAAGCGCCAATCGGGGGCAGTGCCTTCAGTCGTGCCGCCGCAAGTATTACATCAAGGACGCCGAGCGCGACATTGAGTTGCAGATTGATCCGCAGTACGTGATGAGTCCGAAGGATCTCAAAACGATCGGCTTTTTCGACAAAATGGTTCAGAGCGGCGCGCGTATTTTCAAAATCGAAGGACGCGCCCGCTCGCCCGAATATGTGCGCACGACCGTGCAGTGCTATAGCCAGGCCCTGCAGGCGGTGCTTGACGGCGACTTTACGGCCGACAAGGTGGCCTGTTGGGATGACAAGCTTGCCGAGGTCTTCAATCGCGGCTATTGGGACGGATGGTACCTGGGAGCTCACACGCCGGAGCTTGCCTCCGGATACGGCTCGCAAGCCACAATCACCAAACGTTTTGCCGGCAAGTGCATCAATTTCTTCAATAAGGCGTCGGTTGCGCAATTTCTGGTGCAGGCTGACGGCTTCGACAGAGGTACTCGACTGCTTGTCACTGGTCCCACAACGGGCGCGGTGGAGTTTGTGGCCGATGAAATTTTCGACGACAACGGACCGGTGAATCACGCGACCAAAGGAACGGCCGTGACGATCAAGGTTCCCGAGAAGGTGCGTGAAAACGACAAGCTTTATGTGTTGCAGCCTCGCGGATAGCGAGCGGAATTACTTTTACGAAGATGCTCGGTACGTGCTTGTGCGCCTGTCGCCTTCTCGTATTAGCCGCCCTCGTTCTGTTAATTTGCGTAATAGTCGATAAGCTGGTTGGGCTTCGAGACCGAGAATTTGCATTACATCGGCTCGTGTGATGCAACCTTTTTCTCGGGCAAGCTGCATGACAAGCTCATCGTTTCTTACGGAGTCAATACCCGATTGGCGGACCATCTCAATTTCGCGATTCTGTGCTTTATAAAACTTTGAGCTCAAGATGAAATCGCGTTCGGATCCACTTCCTTTGCATTCAAGAAGACCGTCTTCGACAAGTGTTTCGACATGCCGTTTGAGCCGGTTGGCAGGCAGTTTTGTTGCAGCGACAATGCCTTCGAAAGTGAGCCGCTTGGAAAAGAGTACAGATGTCAGCACCATCAAACTCTGTATTGAGATCGGTTTGCCGGTTCGCTTTTGGTAATCGAGGATGAGTCTGAAGAAATTGATGTCGGCCTCGCATTTTGGGAAAAAGACACGCACGCTTTCTTCATTGGATTCGGAATAGTCCGGTGACGGACGTCCGTAGACAAGACTGCCTTCAAAAATCAGATCAATTCCTCGTCCTGTACGCTCGGCAAGTCCCAATCGTTTGAAAATGTCCGCTAACAGCGCATTTCGCGGATGCGGTTCAACAGTGAGCAGGTTGTTGAGATCAACACCGGAAACAAAGCCGCCTGGACTGTTGATTTCCAGGCCATCGTCCGTGAAACGGACGGAGACACGATTGAGGATGGTGTAGTCACGGTGACAAAAGGCGTTGACCAATGCTTCTCGAAAGGCTCGCTCGGAAAAGGTTGGAATTGCAATGCGAACGAGATCCTGCGTGATTTCGACTTCCGTATTGCGGGCTCGGAACCGATCAAGAAGAGCGTCAAAGCTTCGGAGCAGCGGCAGTTCGATTTCTTCGTTTGCCAGTACTTCTGTTCCGCTGAGGTGCTGAAAGACGGCTCCGGCGCCGGGAACTAGTCGTCGGATACTTGTTTTTTTTCCGATGAGAAGGAGACCTGCGACCGTCGGCAACAAACCGTGCGGCGTTTCGTGTACGAACCCCAGAGCTTTGTCGAGGTCTTCATCCTCAAGTTCGAGCAGAGTGCTGTCTCCTCGGTTGTCGCGAATGAAGCTCCTCAATCGCCGGCGTTCATCGTTGTCTAGGTCGGCGTACGAAGTATTCGGCAGGATCATGGATGAGTAGTCGCAGCGTCCGATTTCTGAGAGACGCGAAATGAACTCCTGTGGAAAAAGTGGGGAGGTTTCAGGCGTCTTATCGATCTTCAGCCGGCGTTTGAGAACTTTGCCGTCGTTGGTCGCAACGATACCCGTGGCTTTCGAAACTTCGATTACTAGTACATCGAGACCTTCGCCAGCCTCGACGAGTTCCGCCACGACTGCTACGGGTGGAATGGTGTGCGAAGCAATGTATGCGGCGGCAAGGTCCGGATCGCGCCATCGGGGTGTTCGTACACCCGACACGATTCCGTCATCATTGATGCCGACGTAAAGCGTTCCTCCTTCGGCGTTTGCCAGTCCAACGACGGTCTCAACCACGACCCGGTCTGGCAGACCGCTTTTAGGATCGCTCTTGAATTCGACGGTTAGAGATTCCTTGGAAGGAAATTGCGGAAAAGAGAGATTGTCGGTGTTCATGGCAAAGAATCAACAGACGGAAAAGTGAAGCTAAGATACAGACGGTTAGCATCATGATGCTAAATTATAAAGACATTGATGTTAAGCGTATGTATAGACTGATGTTAAAAAGGAATGGTGATACATACATGTCCGTATGTATGATCTTAAGTTGTCTTTATCACGACCGACAAACAACGGAAGGGTAGAGATTTTTCGTCGAATCTAAGACGTGAACCAAAAAGAAGAGCCGCCTGCTTTACAGCAAGCGGCTCAATGCCTTAATGACTTAAGCGGTCAGACGATGAATTACATCATGCCGTCCATTCCGCCCATGCCGCCCATCGGGGGCACAGCCGGCTTGTCTTCAGGGATGTCGGCGACCATGCAGTCGGTCGTGAGGATCAGACCGGCCACGCTGGCAGCGTTCTGCAGAGCGGTACGGGTGACCTTGGTCGGGTCGAGAACGCCCATGGCAACCATGTCGCCGTATTCGCCCGTCTGAGCGTTGTAGCCGAAGTTGCCTTCACCGCCGGCAACCTTGTTGACGACCACGCTGGGTTCTTCACCGCAGTTGGACACGATCTGGCGCATCGGTTCTTCCATGGCGCGCAGCACGATCTTGATGCCGGCGTTCTGTTCGTCGTTGTCACCCTTGAGGTCCTTGATGGCGAACTTGGTGCGCACGAGAGCCACACCGCCGCCCGGGACGATGCCTTCTTCCACGGCAGCGCGGGTAGCGTGCAGGGCGTCTTCCACGCGAGCCTTCTTTTCCTTCATTTCGACTTCGGTAGCGGCACCGACCTTAACGAGGGCTACACCGCCAGCGAGCTTGGCAACGCGTTCCTGAAGCTTTTCACGATCGTAGTCGCTCGTAGCGGCTTCGATCTGCTGACGGATCTGGGTGACACGGCCTTCGATAGCCTGAGCGTCGCCGGCGCCGTCAATGATCGTCGTGGCCTCCTTGGTGACTTCAACGCGCTTGGCAGAACCCAACTGTTCGAGGGTTGCCTTTTCGAGCGTGAGGCCGAGGTCAGACGAGATGACCGTTGCGCCCGTGAGCACAGCGATGTCTTCGCACATGGCTTTGCGGCGGTCGCCGAAGCCCGGAGCCTTGACAGCCACAACCTTGAGGATGCCGCGGATGGAGTTCACCACGAGGGTGGCGAGAGCTTCACCGTCAACGTCTTCAGCGATGATCAACAGCGGACGAGAGGTCTTGGCAACCTGTTCGAGAACCGGCAGGAGTTCACGGATGTTGCTCACCTTCTTGTCGTGGATCAGGATGAAGGGATTGTCGAGCACGGCAGCCTGACGTTCCGGCGTGTTAATGAAGTAGGGCGACAGATAGCCGCGGTCGAACTGCATGCCTTCAACGACTTCGAGTTCGTTGTTGAGGCTCTTGCCGTCTTCGATCGTGATCACGCCTTCCTTGCCGACCTTGTCCATGGCCTGGGAGATGATGTCGCCGATTTCCCGATCGGAGTTAGCGGAGATGGCGCCGACCTGAGCAACTTCCTTGGAAGTGGTGGTCGGACGGGAGATCTTGCGCAGTTCTTCGATGGCGGCGGCCACGGCCTTGTCGATGCCGCGCTTAAGATCCATCGGGTTCATGCCGGCGGCAACGTACTTCATGCCTTCGCAAACGATGGCCTGAGCGAGAACCGTGGCGGTGGTCGTACCGTCACCGGCATTGTCGTTGGTCTTGGAGGCCACTTCGCGCACCATCTGGGCGCCCATGTTCTCAAACTTGTCCTTGAGATCGATTTCCTTGGCAACCGTCACGCCGTCCTTGGTCACGAGCGGACCGCCGAAGGCGCGTTCGAGCACCACATTGCGGCCCTTCGGGCCCAGAGTCACCTTCACAGCGTTGGCGAGCGTGTTGATGCCGCGGACCATGCGCACGCGGGCGTCATCACCGAAGAGAACTTGCTTTGCAGCCATTTGTTTTTATCTCCGTTAAAAATTCTTCAATGAAATCAAACCGATACCGATTATTCGAGAACGCCCATGATGTCTTCTTCGCGCATCACGAGGAGCTCTTCACCGTTCACCTTGACGGTCTGACCGGCGTACTTGCCGAACAGAACACGGTCACCGACCTTCACGTCCATCGGGAGGAGCTTGCCGGCTTCGTCGCGCTTGCCGGGACCCACGGCGAGGACTTCGCCCTGATCGGGCTTTTCACCGGCGGTGTCCGGAAGGACAATGCCGCTGGCGGTCGTGCGTTCGGCTTCAAGGCGCTTCACAATCACGCGGTCGTGTAACGGACGGATCTGCATTTTGTTTTCACTCCAAATTTGAATAACCATTGAAAGGCCGCACTAGCACGGCCTTTCAGCAATGAAATCATTTCTTAGCGGGCTCCAAGCCCGCTGCTAGAACCCCATATGGGGATGAGGCAACAGCATTTCAAGCCCCGAAGCAAAAATTTTTTCTGAAGCTTTTTGACAGTTTTGTCATCGAGCTGAAACGAAGGCAAAACAAGATTGCGCTACTTGTTCATACTTCCGACCTGCGATAGATTGAGAGCGGTCCGATCGACACGATAAAAGTATGCTGAACGCAGTCCGAAACATCGGTTCATTTCCCAAGGGCGTGATCTTCACGCTCTGTGCGGCCATTTTCTGGGGCTCGATGGCTGTTGCCGCGCAGGCGGTCATGGCAAACGGCGTGGTCAATGCCGGCGCGCTCGTGATCGTGCGCCTGTGCAGTTCAGGCGGATTGCTTCTTTTGTGGTGCTGCATCACCGCTCGCAATGAGATCGTCAAAATCTTCACTAGCTGGACGAACTTTCGCGACGTACTTTTCGGCGCCGTCTTCATTTATGGCGGGCAGTTTGCCTTCATGCTCGCCATTCACTATTCCAATGCCGGTGCGGCGGCCATTGTGCTGACCACCGTTCCACTGTGGGTGGCGCTTTGGGAAATGATCGTGAACCGATCGAAACCGTCACCCCGCATGGTGATCTGTTTTCTGCTCGCTGCGGTGGGCGTGACGCTCATTGTTACCAAGGGCGAGTTCGATGTTTCCCAATTCAATCTGACGGGGCTTACCTGGGCCATCATCTGCGCTGTCATGACGGCGGGCTATTCCGTACAGCCTCGGCAGCTCCTCAAGCGCGTGGCGGTGATGCCCGTGATGGGAAGCGCCATGCTTTTCGGCGGATTGATGGCGGTCGTCGCGTCTTTCTTTTTGCCTGCGACCTTCGACTTCTCGCGCTTTGATTGGATGTCCGCAGCGTTGCTTTTTCATGTGGTGTTTTTTGGCACCCTGATGGCTTTTTGCCTCTACATGACGGCCCTGCGCCTGATTTCCCCGGTGATTGCCAGCATCCTGAGTCTGGGCGAACCGGTATCGGCTTACCTGCTGTCGGTGCTGGTGATGGGGCTAGATGTTGGGCTCATCGAGGGCATCGGCGTGGTGATGGTGCTTGCGACGGTAGTTTTGCTTGCCAAGACGCCGCGCAAATCGAGCGAAGGCGAAAACATTGCTCCGCGCTGGAAAGATCAAAAGTGAACGTTCGTTCATTCCGATAGGCCGCCGTAACCGATACAATTGCTCAGTTCCGGCGACAAGAGGCGCAAGACTCGACATAAAGACAAACTGCAGCCGGAAAGGGAGGGCGTCCGTATCGGGCGCGAATCATGCCGAATTCAGCAGTTCTCAAATTGAGTGCCGCTTTGGGGGCGCTTTTCCTGTCGTTTCCCGGATGGGCGCAGTTGCCGTCGGCGCTTGAAGAAGCGCTGGCGCGTACTTCCGTGTCTCTTGACGAAGTTGCCGTGTGGGTGTCGCCCGCAGGCATCAACGCTCCTGTCGTCGCGCATCGCACCGATCGTCTGATGCAGCCCGCAAGCTCTGTCAAAGTGGTGACAACGCTTGCCGGTCTTGATCTTCTCAAGCCCGATTTCACCTGGAAAACGCAGATTCGAGCGCAGACGTTGCCTGACAAGGCGGGAGCTGTGCGTTCCGTGTCGCTCATCGGTTCGGGGGATCCTCATCTGATGATCGAGCAGGTGTGGCTGCTTGTGGAACAACTGCGTCAGACGGGCGTCAAGCGCATCATCGGCAACATCACGGTCGATCGCTCGGCCTTTGGCGAAAAGCCGGTTGATCAGGGCGCCTTTGACGGCGCAGCCGATCGTTCCTACAACGTGGCGGCCGATGCGGCGCTCGTCAACCTCAAGGCCGTCTCCATCACGCTTGAACCGGAAGAAAACGGCAAGTGGGCGCGCGTCACGTCGTTGCCTGTGCTCGAAGGCTTTTCCGTACCCAAGCGCATTGCTTTGAGTGAAGGTGCCTGTGGCGATTGGAAAAGCAAGGTCAAGGCCTCGTATTCGGACAAAGGCGTGCACTTTAAGGGCGCTTTGCCCGCGTCTTGCGGCGTCAAAGCTTTGCATGTGTCGCGTTGGGAGGCAGACGACTATCTCACGCGCCTTTTAAAGCCGATTCTGCGCTCGGTTGGAATTGCTTGGACAGGAGTTGTCAGAGAAGGACGAGCTCTTGCCCAAAGCGGCGTGCGTCTGGCTGAAATTCAGTCACAGCCGTTGCCAACGATTGTTTCCTTGATCAACAAGTATTCCAACAACACAATGGCTCGTCACGTGTTTTTAACGTTGTCTCAGACCGACCCCGTCGGTACGGCAAAGCCTGCCACATTGGCGCGCAGCCGAGCCGTGACGGATCGGTGGCTTGTTAAGGCTGCAGGCGACGTACCTTCAGGTACTTTTATCGACAACGGTTCGGGCCTGTCGCGCAAAACCAGAATCACGGCAGAAACGATGGGGCGAGTGCTCAACTACGGTTTTCGTTCCTACGTGATGCCTGAATTTATGGCTTCGCTTCCTTTGGCGGGCTTTGACGGCACGATGAAAAAGAGAGGTATGGCGGTGGGCAGCGCCCACGTCAAGACGGGCCTCATTCGAGATGTGCGTTCCATTGCGGGGTACGTGACCGACGTCAACGCCCGTCGTTGGAGCGTGGTGGTGATGATGAACGGAAAACGTCTCGACGGTGATCGGATCTTTTCTCAGGCCGTACTGCAGTGGTGTGCCCAGGGCGGAGCACAGGCTCTTTGGGATGATCAACGAAAAGGGAGCGCGGCACGATGAAACAGTCTTTATGGGCGATTGCGGCTGCGGCCTGCTTTTCCATCATGGGCGCCTTCGTGAAGTTCTGCACGGAGGATCTGGGCTCCTTTGAACTCGTGTTTTACCGTTCGCTTTTCGGCGCCATCTTCATTGCGTTTGTGGTGGCGGGCAGCGGCGGTACGCTCAAGACGGAACACTTCCGGCACCATATCGTCCGATCTTTGTTGGGTGTTACGAGCGTTGCGCTGTGGTTTTATGCCTTGTCGCAGATGCATTTCGGCACCTGCATGACGCTCATTTACACGACGCCGCTATTCATGGCCTTGAACTTCATCATTCTTGCCAAATGCAAGGGTGAAAGAGCGCCTTGGGCGGTGGTGTTGGCTATTGTCACGGGCTTTATCGGCATTTGTCTGGTGATGAAACCGGGTCTTGGTACCGATGAATTTATCCCCGCGTTGATTTGCTTGGGCGTGGCGCTTATTGATCTGGCTGCCTACTGGCAGATGAAACAGATGGGGCGCCTGAACGAGCCGAGCTATCGCATCGTGTTTTATTTCTGCATTCTCGGCATGGTGTTTGCCGCGGTGGGCACCGTGGCGACGACTGGCTTTCATGTGCCCAATCTCACCGGCATAGCGGGGCTTCTCGGCATGGGCCTTTTTGCCACGCTCGGGCAGATTTGCACCACGCGCTCCTACGCCTACGGCAATATGCTTCTTTCCTCCTGCCTAGGTTTTTCGGCCGTGCCGTTTTCGGTCATTTTCGGCGTCACGCTCTTTGACGAGTCGGTCGATCCGCTGTCGCTTTTCGGTATGACGCTTATTCTGATTGCCGGCATGTCGGCAGCTGTGGCCACCAAGCGCATGGAAGCAAAGCAGGAAGCCGAAGAACTCGCCCGTCAGAAAACCTCCTGAATCTGTTCCGCAGAAAAAACGGCAGACGCCGCTAAAACGTCTGCCGTTTGGAAACACCGGAAGTCAGAGTCCTTTTAGGGCGCGTCCTTCTTGGTTTCTTCATTCTTTGCCGGTTTTTCGCCGACGTTTTCCTTCAATGCCGCAATAAAGGACGACTCAGTGAGAAGTTCCGGCAAAACTGTGGCCGTACCGTCTGTCTTGTAGAGCAGATAGAGCGGCACGCCCGTACGGCCGAACTTATTGAGCATTTCGGTGATGTTGCTGTCGCGGTTCGTCCAGTCGGCTTCGAATCGCGCGTAATTGAGACGCGTGAGTTCGGTCGTGGCGGCCTGGGTGCGCAGTGCCGTGGCCTTATTGAACTGACAAGTCACGCACCAGGCGGCCGTGAAGTCGACCACAACGGGCTGGCCGCGGGCGATGGCCGAATTGACCGCCTCTTCGCTCCAAGGCTGCCATTGATCGGATGCCATCACCGCTTCGGTGTCGATGCGACGATCGAAGTTGCCAAGACACAACAGAACCATGCATCCGACGGTCACAAGCGCGCAGACGCCCTTGAGTACCTGCGAGCGGCCGCGGCCGTACTGTTCTCTGCCTACGGCCCACAACAGACCGGTGACCGAACCCATGGCAAAGAGCACGGTGAGAAGCCCGTAGAGCGTGACTTGACGCGAAAGCACCCAGATGAGCCACAAGGCAGCCGCGGCCATCGGAATGGCCATGACGCGCTTGAAGGTGAGCATCCAGGCGCCCGGACGCGGCAAGAGCTTCATCCAGGCCGGTACCAAAGTGAGAATCAGCCACGGAAGCGCCATACCGAAACCCAACGCCAGGAAGATGAGCATACTCACGGCGCTGTCCTGCAGCACGGCGTACCCCAGAGCCGCACCCATAAAGGGGGCTGTGCAGGGGGAGGCCACCACGACGGCGAGAACGCCCGTAAAGAAGCTTCCGAGAGGGCCCGTGCTCGGCAATTTGCGCACGGCACGGCTGTCGGCAAGGTGCGAGGCGGCCGTGAACTCGAATACGCCCAGCAAATTGAGCGTTAGCGCGCTAAAGAGCAGAATCAGGGTCGCCACAACCCAGGGCTGCTGCAGTTGGAAGCCCCATCCGATAGCCCATCCCAGACTTCGAAGCATCACCAAGGCGCCGGCGAGCGCTGCCATGGAGAGCAGCACGCCGCCCGTAAAGGCAAAGCCGTGCAGGGCAAGCGCACCCTTGCGGCGAGAGCCGTCGACCAATTGCAGGATCTTGAGGCTCAACACGGGAAACACGCAGGGCATAAGGTTCAGAATCAAGCCGCCCAGGAACGCAAAGCTCAAGGCGGTCGCCGTGCTCATGCTCGGCGGCGCATCGGGCAGTTGTGCGGTTGGAGTAGCCGGTTCGGCTTGAGCGGAATCCGGTTTTTCTTCCGGCGCCCACGGCAACGGCACCTCGCCCGGCTTGATGTCGAGCGTCGTTTCGATGGCCCAGCCTTCGTTGTCCGGGCCGCCGTCGGCGACGATCACGCCGGTAAACGGCAGCGGATTGCCGGTCTTGAGGCTTTCCAGATATTCAGGAGCGGCTTTAAGATAGAGCGACACCTGGTCTTTGCTGAGCACCGCTCGATCGAGTTCCTTAAAGTCGACAAGGCCTTCGGTAAGAGGAAAGAACTCCACCTTTTTTTCGATCTTGCCCGCAAGCGGGGCAAAGTCGATGCGGATGCGGTCGTCCTCAATCTGAGCCGAAATGTGTTCGGAGACAACCTTTTCGGGGATGGACTTGAGCGTCTTTTCAAACTTGCCGGCAAAGGGGCCGGGTTTGGCCGCCACCTCCACAGGAAGTTTCATCGAAACTTCGGCGGTGCCCGGAATGCAGACTTCCTTGCAAGCGAGGTAGTCAACCTTGGCGCGCAGGGTGTACGTGCCGCCGTAAGGCGTTCCCCAGGGAATGTCCAGATTGAAGGGCAAAAGCACTTCGCCCGAGTACACGAAGTTGGTGATGGGCCCGAGCTTATGCTTTTGCGGCGTGGGCCAGCCGATTTGTTCGGCGGTCCAGCGGCGCGGCAACTTCCATTCGACACTCGGAGCAAAACCGGAGTCACCCGAGAACTGCCAGTACGTGTGCCAGCCCGGTTCGTGCTTGAGCAAAATGCCGATGTCGTTGGTCGCGCGCGGAATCCCGGCCGTTTGTCGCGACACAAGCTGCACCGTCACCGTCTTGGGTTGGCCGTCGCCTGCAAAGGGAGATCCCGTGCCGGCAGAACCCGCACCCAATCCGGTCGGAGCGGCCAGTGCTACGGAAGCTGCCGTCGTCAAGCCGAGCAGCAGCGTCGTTAAGCTGCGAAAGAGTTTCATTACCGCTTTGAACATTAAAGAGCCGCAAAAGCCTTGCGGGCGGCTGCGATAGTCGCTTCGATGTCTTCGTCGCTGTGAGCCGCCGACACGAAGCCCGCTTCGAAGATCGAAGGAGCAAGGTAAACGCCTTCTTCGAGCATCGTGTGGAAGAACTTCGCAAACACGGCCGGATCGGCCTTCATGACGTCGTTAAAGCCGTTGGGCAGGTTTTCAAGGAAGAAGAGCCCCATCATGCCGCCCTGAGAGCGAGCGCAGAACGAAACGCCGGCTTGCTTGGCCGCAGCGGTAAGTCCTGTCACGAGCTTGGTTGTCTTTTCCGAGAGGCTTTCGTAGAAGCCCGGCTTCTGGATTTCCTTGAGGGTGGCCAGACCGCAGGCAACGGCCACAGGGTTGCCCGAGAGGGTGCCGGCCTGATAGACGGGGCCCAAAGGAGCGATCTTATTCATGACTTCGCGGCGTCCGCCGAAAGCAGCCACCGGCATGCCGCCGCCGATCACCTTGCCCATCATGGTGATGTCGGGCACGACGTTGTAGAGGGACTGTGCGCCGTGCAGCGCTACGCGAAAACCCGTCATCACTTCGTCGACGATCAGAAGCGCGCCGTACTGCGTGCACAGGCGGCGCATTGTGTCCATGAATTCCTGCGTGGCCGGAACCATGTTCATGTTGCCGGCGATTGCCTCGACGATTACGCAGGCGATGTCGTCGCCCCATTGCTTGAATGCGTCTTCGAGCTGCTGCGGATTGTTGTATTCGAGTACGAGCGTGTGTTCGGTCGTACCGGCCGGAACACCAGCCGAAGAGGGGTTGCCAAATGTGAGCATGCCCGAGCCGGCCTTCACGAGCAGGCTGTCGCTGTGGCCGTGGTAGCAACCTTCGAATTTGATGATCTTATTGCGGCCCGTGTAGCCGCGAGCCAGACGAATGGCGCTCATGCCGGCCTCCGTGCCGGAACTCACAAAGCGCACGGCTTCGACATTGGGCATGATCTTGATGACTTCTTCGGCAATGAGCGTTTCGCCCTCGGTGACGGCGCCAAACGAAAGGCCCGTGTCGACGGCGGCGTGCACGGCTTCAATCACGGCCGGATGGTTGTGGCCGAGGATCATCGGACCCCAGGAGCCGATGTAATCGATGTAGCGGCGACCTTCGGCATCCCACATGTAGGCGCCTTTGGCGCGACGGATAAAGCGCGGTGCACCGCCAACGCTCTTGAAAGCGCGTACGGGAGAATTCACGCCGCCGGGGATGCTCTGCTGAGCACGTTCAAAAAGTTCCTCGTTGATGCCCATTTTCTTTCCAATGCATTGAATCAATAAAAGCAACAGGGCACCGGATACAGCCGATCCCTGTAAATTCAGCGAAGTCTAGCAAGGTCAAGCCTATGTTTCGCTTAACAAGTGTGTGCGGATGCAAACAGTTTTGTGTCTCTGTTGTTCGAAGAGCCAGCAATGGAAATGAATCGGGTGCGGAAAGTTGCAGTACAGAAAAAATCCGCGTAAATTCTCACGCCTCACGTTGGGGTGAGGCGGACGGCCGCAATGAACTTGTTTTCATTGAGGAAAGTCCGGACTCCGAAGGGCACCGTAGCAGGTAACGCCTGTCCGCCGCAAGGCGAGGATTAGAGCAACAGAGACGAGCCGATTCAGTTCGGGTGAAACGGGCAATCTCTACGGGGAGTAACACCAAGTAAGCAGTCTTTGACCCGGCCCGGTGAGACTGCGGGTAGGTGGCTGGAGGCTCTGCGTGAGCAGAGTCCGAGATGAATGGTCGTCACTGCGGTTTTCGAAAGAAAGCCGCGGCACAGAATCCGGCTTATAGCTTCAGCCCGACGTGAACCGAACAAAAAATGGGGAGCTTCCAAAAGGATGTCTCCCCATTTTGTCAAGATGCCTCGTTTGCTTTAGGCAAGCTTGATGCGGCCGTCAACGGCGATGGCTTCGCCCGTGGTGTTGGAAATCATCAGCGGATTGATGTCGAGTTCCTGCACAATCGGGTAGTCGGTCACCAATTGCGACAAACGCAGCAGCGTTTCTTCCACGCGGGCGATGTCGGCAGGCTTGGTGCCGCGGGCGCCTTCGAGAAGCTTGAAGGCTTTGACGGAACGCACCAGATCGTGCGCGTCGGCATCGGTGAGCGGGGCCAGAGCAAAACCAACGTCTTTCATTACTTCCACAAACACGCCGCCCGTGCCGAACATGATCATCGGACCGTACTGAGGATCGGCGGCGATGCCGCAGACAAGCTCACGGTTGCTCTTGACCATTTCCTGAATGATGACGCCTTCAAGTCCATCAAGAATGCCGCGCTCTTTGAGTTTGGCTACGAGATCGCGGTACTGCGCGCGCAGTTCCTCGTCCGAGCCGATGTTCACGCGCACGCCTCCCACGTCGGTCTTGTGCGACGTGCTCTTGGAGGTCATCTTCATCACGACGGGGTAGCCCACTTCCTGAGCGGCAGCTACGGCTTCGTCTTCACCGACGGCAAAGCGTGCCCGGCAGACCCGCACGCCGTAGGCCTCGAGTACGTCGAGACTTTCGCGCGTGGTGAGTTCCAGGCGCCCTTCGGACTTCACGGCGGCAAAGATGTCGCTCACGGCTGACTTATTGACGTCAAAGACGGGCGTCGTACCGACCGGGCGCTCCATCCACTTACGCTGCATATTGAGTCGTGCCAGACCGTCGACCGCTTCTTCGGCGTACATGAAGAACGGAATCGTCACTTCACCCTTGGAGATTTCGCTAAAGAACTCGTTTTTGGTCATGAACACACCGACGATGGGCTTCTCAGGGTGCTGCGCCTTGATCTCCATGAGCGCCTTAGCCACGTCCGTGTCCTTGAGTCCGAGGAAGGGGAGGTAGATAGAAATCACCATGTCGACGCCTTCATCGGCAAGCACCGTTTCGAGCGTGCGGCGATAGTGTTCAAGCGGCGCCGAAGCGATCATGTCGACCGGATTTTTCACGGAAGCAGCGGCGGGCAGGAAGCTGCGCAGCGTTTCCTTCGTCGCCTCGGAAAGCTGGGCCATCTGCATTCCGTAGTCAATGACGCTGTCGGTAGCCATGATGCCGGGGCCGCCCGAGTTGGTGATGATGCACACGCGGTCGCCCTTGGGAATCGGGCAGTTGGCAAAGACCTTTGCTGTGGCAAAGAGCTGCTTTAAGCTGTACTCGCGGATGACGCCGGACTGACGCAGCAAGGCTTCAGCGGCACGGTCGGACCCGGCAAGCGACCCGGTGTGAGAGCTCGCAGCCGAGGCGCCCGCAGCAGAACGGCCGGCCTTGAGCGCGAGCACGGGCTTGACCTTGGTCACGCGCGAGGCAAGCTTGCGGAAGTTTGCCGGATCCTTGATGGACTCCATGTAGAGAAGAATCTGACGGACGTCGTCCTGATCCTCCCAGTATTCGATGGCGTCTTCGGCATTGACGTCGGCCTGGTTGCCGATGGAGACGAACTGCGCAAAGCCGATGCCGAGGTCTTGCAAAATGTTGAGAATGCCGCCGCCCAACGCGCCCGATTGCGAGACGAAGCCGATGTCACCGCGCACCGGAAGCGATTCTGCAAAGCAGGCGTCCATGCGCACGTCCGGATGCGTGTTGACCACGCCCAGGCAGTTGGGCCCCACGCAGCGCATGCCGTATTTCTTGACGCGTTCGTAGAGCTGAGCTTCCATTTCGGCGCCTTCTTTGCCGGACTCCTTAAAGCCCGCCGAGATAACGACGAGGCCCTTGACGCCCTTTTCGTGGCACTGATCAATCGTGGAAAGCACAAACTTGGAGTTAACGACGATCACGGCCATGTCTACGGGGCCTTCGATGTCGAGCACGCTCGGATAGGCCTGAAGCCCTTCGATCATGCCGCCCTTGGGATTGACCGGGTAGATGCGGCCCTTAAAACCGAACTCGATTAAGCGCTTCATCAGATCCGAGCCGATGGTGTGGGGCTTGGTGGAAGCGCCGATCACAGCAATGCTGGAGGGTTTCATGATGTGGTCAAGACTGTGCGACATGGTGTGTTCGTCTCCAAAAGTACGGTTGGCGGGCAAATCGTCTGGCGGCTTATTTTTTAGCCGCGCTGTTGGCGAGATTTTCTTCGATCGCTTCAACCGACATCAGGCCCGTGTATCGGGATCCGTCGGGGAAAATCACGGCCGGAATGGAGTTGATGCCGAGCTTTTGACCGAGTTCGAGATTGCGGTCAAGCACGGCGCTGTTGCTGCATTGGCCAACCTCGGGCACCTGGCCGCTTGCCATTGAGTCGAGGAAGGTCTTGACGGGGTCGCTTGCGCAAACGATGCGACGAGCTTCTTCACGCGAACGCAGCACCGGATACATGAAGTTGTAGACGGTGAGGTTGCCGGCCTTGCGCAGGTTCTGCTCAAGCAGACGGCAATAGGGGCAGTTGGCGTCGGTAAAGACGATGAGCTTGCGCTCGCCCTTGCCGTAGACGACCTTGATGGCGTCCTTAAGCGGCAGTTCCGCCCATTTGATGCGGTTGAGCTCTTCAATCCGTTCGGCGGTGAGGTCGCGTTCCGTGGCCGAGTCGAAGATTCGGCCGATGATCAGGTGGCGCGCATCGGCATCGGAATAGAAGATGCGCTTGTCAATGACCACTTCCCAGAGACCATTGACGGGGGACTTCATTACGGAGTCGGGTGCTTTGCCCGTGGCGGCCTGAACCGCTTTGCTGATTTTTTCAATCTGAGGGTCGGTCGCGGCGTTCGCGGTAGCGGAGGCCAGAGCGGCAAGGCAGGTGAGGGAACAGACGAGGGTTTTGATCTGCATGATTCGAAAAGTAAGGTTGCGGCGCCGACAGTCGGGACGATTTGGGGCAAATCGAGGCGGCCAGCGGCGGGAATCCAAGTGGTTCAAAGTGTAGCCGAAAAAGATGACCGCTCGCGTGATACAAATGGTTGCAATTAAGCGCGTGCCGAATGAGAAAACTTTGCGTCCGCTAAGTTTTCTAAGTTCGCCTTCTTTGCGCCGTCCGACGGGAAAAGCGATGAACCGAGAGGCGGGAAATAGTCGGTTGGGGCCAGCTATGGGGTGGCTAATCCGGGCTTCCTAAACTGCGTGTTACCAAGAGGGGAGAAGAAGTTCCCCGACAGACAGAAAGCATTTGAAAACGGTTTTTTCTACAAGGAGTAACACCATGCTCAATCTCAAGACCATTGCCGCTGCCACCGCTCTTGCCTCCGTTATCGCCTTTGCTCCTGCCCAGGCTCAGTTTGTGGGCGGCCCGAGCAACGTGACCACCGTCAAGAACCTGCTCGACAGCGGCAAGGACGATCAGCTCGCTACGCTCGAAGGCTACATCGTGCAGCAGGTCAAGCACGAAAAGTACATGTTCCGCGACAGCACCGGCGAAATGCTCGTTGAAATCGACGACGAAGTCTTCAAGGGCCAGCGCGTTGATCCGAAGACCAAGGTGCGCATTGACGGCGAACTCGAACGCGACTTCATGGAAAAGGACAAGGTTGACGTCTACAACCTCACCATCCTGCGCTAATTTGCTAACCGCAGACGCATCACGGAGAACTGGAGAATGTCGAATCTGAAATCCATGACGCTTGCGGCGGCAGCCCTCGGCATTCTTGCCGCCGCTCCCCTCCAAGCACAATTTGTCAGTGACAAGTTCCCCGCAGCGGTGACGACCATTGCCGAATTGCTTAAAAACGGCAAGCACGATCAGCAGGCTACGCTCGAAGGCTTCATCGTTGAGCAGGTCAAGCGCAAGAAGTATGTGTTTGCCGATGAGACGGGCCGCATCATTGCGGAGATTCCTGACAAGGTCTTTCAAGGTCAGCGAGTTGATCCCAAGACCAAGATCCGCATCGAAGGAGAACTGGAGCTTGAATACGCCGAAAAAGAAACGATTGACGTCTATCGTCTGACGGTTCTGCCGGCAGCTCCGTAACGAAAGCAACGCAGCACTTTGTTAAGCCGCTGGCCGACTTGCCGTAGACTACGGCAGGAAAGGAGCGGCGTTTTTTTCATCGGCTGCAGAGTCGATTTGCGCGCCGAAAAGTTATGACCGAAAAGATTCTTCTTGTCGAAGACGACCCGATGATCGGAGAGGCGGTCGTCAATGCTCTGGCCGATGCAGGCAAAGCGGCTGACTGGGCCCGCAGCGGTTGGGAAGCCACAGGGTTTCTCTCGGAAAACAAGTACGATGTCGTGCTGCTGGACCTGGGCTTGCCCGGCAAGGACGGCATGAGCGTGTTGCGTGAGCTACGCGCCAAGGATTCCGAAACTCCGGTGGTGATTCTGACGGCCCGGGACGGACTGGACGACCGTTTAGCCGGTCTGGACGCGGGGGCTGATGACTACGTGGTCAAGCCTTTTCATATGTCCGAAGTGCTGGCAAGGTTGCGCGCCATCGAACGGCGACGCCAGGGTGCGCAGGCCGCAAGTAAGGTGCTCACCAACGGCACGATGACGCTCAATTGCGAAACGAAGACCGTGCGCTTGCATGCGCCCGAGGGTGACAAGGAAGTGGCGCTCAGTAAGCGCGAATTTGATCTGATGGAGGCGCTCATGACCCGACCGGGCGCCATTTTGTCACGCACCACGCTCGAAGAGCGTCTCTACGGAGACGGCGACATGCCCGAGAGCAATGCTCTGGAATTCATCATCCACGGCTTGCGCAAAAAGCTCGGTGCAAATGCTATCGGAAACGTCCGTGGTCTGGGATGGATGGTGCACAAGGGACGCGCGGCAGGACAATAACTTATGATTTTCAGAAAACATTCGCTTCTAAAGCGAGTGACGCTTTGGTGCGCGGGCACGCTTGCCGTGTTCTCGCTCATCACGGCGGCCGCGAGTTTTGCCATTGGCTACGAAGAGGCCAAAGACCGTCAGGATGACATCCTCAAGGAAGTGGTGGGGATGCTTTCGCGCGACATCGTGCAACAGCGTCAGCGCAACAAAATTCAGGAACTCACTCTCGGGGGTTTCTACGGCCCCGGCTCGGACAAAGGTGAGACGTTGCCGCAGTACGGTGCGCTCACCATGGATGACGATGTTTTTGAGGATCATTTTCAACTTGACGACGACAGCAAGGACGCCGTGGTGCAGGCCGGTGAAACGGTTTTGGTGCGCATGCTGCACAAAAAAGGTCGAGCTCTGACCGTTACCTTTCGGCAATCCTATTCAAATGGCGCACATACGGCGGAATTTGCCGGTGACAAGTATCGTTTTTATTTGAGAACTCTTTCCGATGGTACCCATGTGGCCGCCGCTCAGAGGTTAAGCGAGCGTAACGAAGAGATTCTGGTGCGAGCTCTTACCGCAGCCGCGCCTATTTTGATACTCACGCCCGTGATGCTGCTGGTTTTGATTGTGGTGCTTTGGCACGGGTTAAAGCCGGTGCAGCGGCTCGTTAAAGAAATTCAGGAGCGCAAGGCCGATGACTTGAGCTCGCTTTCCTACGAAGGCGTGCCGAACTCGAGCGCATCATGACAGCCGTCAACGATATGTTCGCTCGCGTGGAGGAACTTCGAGGGCGCGAGACACGGTTTGTTGCCGATGCGGCCCATGAACTGCGCAGTCCAGTGACGGCTTTGAGTCTGCAGGTCGATCGTTTGAGCAACATGCCGATGTCCGAACAGGCGCAGCAAACAGTAGCGGATATCCGAGCGGGTATCGCGCGCCTCTCTAACCTCATCAGTCAGCTGCTGACGCTCAAGCGCGTGCAGGCCGGACAAGAAAAAGCCGTCGACGGCCCGCAAACGGCGCAGTGTCTCAAGGTGGTGACTTCGGTCGTTGAAGATATTTATTGGGAGGCCGAAAGCAAGGAGATTGCCGTTGCGGTGGCAGGGTTTGACACCAACGAAGCACAAAGCGCCTGTGCGGCGATGCCCGAAGCTTCGCTTTTCTGTCTCGTGAGAAATCTCGTGCACAACGCCGTGCACTATGTTCCGAAGGGCGGCAGTGTGACGATTGCTTTCCGTCAGACGGGTGATCGCCTCAGTTTGTGTGTGACCGACAACGGCCCAGGGATTCCTGAGGCCGAGCGAGGCCGTGTCTTTGACCCGTTTTACCGCGTTTTGGGGACGCAGCAGACGGGCACCGGTTTGGGGCTGGCCATCTGCAAGACCATTGCTGATCGATACGGCTGCACCATTGCGCTTGACTGGACCGATCGGCAGGCTCAAAAGGGCTTGAGCGTGACGGTGGAGATGCCGATGCAGTGAAGCTGCGAAACGGAAAAATCCTGTCTCGCAAAGCGGGCGTCAGACGACGGGTTTGCCGCTCGTTTCCTTGTTTTCGATCTCGACGAGGAGTTCGTGCGCGCGATGCTGTGCAAACTCGATGTTGGGCACGAAGTTGGCTCCGAGGCTTTGCGCAATGCCGGTACGCTGCAGTTGGCGCTGCGGGTGGCCGGAAGCGCCCGCGATGATGAGCTCGTGGTTGCGGCGCTTGAGTGCACGCATGAAGACCTGCAGGATGTCCATCGCCGAGTTGTCAATGTTGAGCAAATCGGTGCAGTCGAGTATCACGACCTTGGCGGCATCAGGCGACGTGATGCGCTTGGGATCGGTAACGTCTTCGAGCTTGCTGACGGAACCGAAGAAGAGAGCGCCGGTGAGCTTCCAGCATTCCACCGTTTCGGGCATGTCGAAGGGCAGCGTTTGACGCGTGACGCGGGTGAGCGTGTTCATGCGATAGATAAAGAAAACGCAGGAGACCAACAGGCCGACTTCAACGGCGACCGTGAGGTCGAAAATCACCGTCAGGAGGAACGTTGTGATCAGCGTGGCCTTGTAGCTCATCGTCATCTGGCGCAGGCGGGAGAATTCACGCCAGTTGCCCATATTCCACGCAACAAAGAACAGGATTGCAGCCAGTGCCGCCAGGGGGATGTCGCCTGCTAAGGGAGCGGCGGCCAGAATCACGACCAAAAGCGTGAGGGCGTGCACGATGCCCGCAACGGGGCTGGCCGCGCCGCTCTTGATGTTGGTGACGGTTCGCGCAATGGTGCCGGTGGCCGGAATGCCGCCGAAGAAAGGTACGACGAAGTTGGCCACGCCCTGGCCCATCAATTCCTGATTGGGGTCGTGACGGTCATCGGTCATGGCATCCGCCACGCGGGCGCACAACAGGCTTTCAATGGCGCCCAGAAGAGCGATCGTGATCATCGGACCGATCAGGTGCTTGAAGGCTTCCCAGGAAAAATCGGGAAGGGTCAGATCGGGAAGCTTCTGCGGAATCCCGCCGAACTTTGTGCCGATGGTTTCAACCGGAAGATTGAAGACGGAGACCACGATGGTGGAGGCTACGAGCACGACCACCGTGCCCGGCAGATGCGCCATCCAACGCTTCCACGGAGCGCCGCCCATGACGTAGCCCTTGGGCCAGAACTTGACGATGAGAAAACTTACGAGCGCTAGACCGAAAGCGTATGGGTTGAAGGTGTCGATATGCGCGTACAGCGTCTGTATCTGATGGAAGAAGTCCGCGGGCATCTTCTCGATCGAAAGCCCCAGAAAGTCCTTGACCTGACTCAAGCCAATCAGCACGGCGATACCGTTGGTAAAGCCGATGACGATGGAAACGGGGATGAAGCGAATGAAGCTGCCGAGCTTAAAGAGCCCCATTAAAAATAGAATGACGCCCGAGCCGATGGTGGCCAGAAGCAGATTGCCCAGGCCGTAGTTGGCGATGATGCCGTAGATGATGACGATGAAGGCGCCGGCGGGGCCGCCGATCTGAACGCGGCAGCCGCCGAGCAAAGAAATCAGAAAGCCTGCGATGATGGCCGTGTAGATACCGGCTTCGGGAGGCACGCCTGAGGCGATACCGAAAGCCATGGCAAGCGGCAGCGCCACCATGCCGACCGTCAAACCGGCGCTGATGTCGCGAGTAAGCATCCGTGTGTCGTAGTGGCGGAGCGCATCCAACGTGACGGGATGAAAGCGCTGAATGGGCAGACTGCCCAGAAATGCTTTGGCGGAAGAGACGAACGACATGGCAAAAACAAAGGCGTCGGTTCTCGGTCGCAGGCGGTAGGCCGGCTTGTGCCTTGGTCGAACAAGTCAGTCTGCGTCAGTTGGGCCGGGAGGTTTCAAAAAAGCGGAATTGTAAGCGCGGCGGCGCTGCTCAAATATGCGGATTAACGAGAAGTCTAAAGAGCGTCGTCCCAAAGAACAAACGACCGGAGGAAAAATGTGTTTCCGTCCGGTCGTCGAAGTTCGCTGAGTGAATCGGTTGAGCTATTAGTGCGGGTAGAGCGCGCCGAGCAAACGAGCGCCGGAAGCGTTGGTCACTTCGGGCAGATTGCCGGGCTTCTTCTGCAGGAAGGCCCAGGCAAGCCAGGCAAAGGCCATTGCTTCGACGTGCATCGGATCAACGCCCAGAGCCGAAGTCGAGCGCACGTAGATGGCTTCGCCCGCGCATTCGCGGATGCACTGCGCAAGCGCGCCGTTTAAGGCTCCGCCGCCGCACAAATAGATTTCTTCGGTACGTCCGGCAAATTTTTTGATTGCATCCGTAATGGTGCGGGCAGTGAGCATCACGAGCGTTGCCTGTACGTCGGCGGGCTCGAGAGTGCCGAATTCTGTGAGCTGGGATTCAAGCCAGTCGAGATTGAAATGTTCACGGCCGGTGCTCTTGGGGGGCTGACGTTCGAAGTACGGATCCGAGAGGAGCTTGGCAAGAAGTTCCTCGTGCACGCGGCCCGTTGCGCCCCAGGCGCCATTGGTGTCGTACGGGCGGGCGATGTGCTTGCGGCACCATGCGTCCAGAAGGATGTTGCCCGGACCGCAGTCAAAGCCGATGATCTTGCCGTAGCCGCGGCGAGGAGGCAGGAACGTGACGTTGGCAATGCCGCCGATGTTGACGACCGAGCGGGCGACTTCGCCCATGAAGACCTGACGGTGGAAAGCGGGCACAAGCGGAGCACCCTCACCGCCGGCGGCAATGTCGCGGCTGCGGAAGTCGCTGATGACGTCAAGGCCAGAGAGTTCGGCGACGAGCGCCGGGTTGTTGAGCTGAAGCGTCCAACCCTGTTCGGGGCGGTGACGAATCGTCTGCCCGTGAATGCCGACGGCTGCCACGTCCTTGCGACCGATGTCGGCGACGTCGAGCAGTTCGTTTACGCAATTTACGTAGAACTTGCCGAGTTCCACGGAAGCAACGCCCATGCGATCAATTTCATTGTCGCCGGGCTGGCACAGCGCAAGGAGTTTTTCCTTGAGAGGTTTGGGAAATTCAATGTGGTGATGGCCGATCAGACGCGGTCCCACTCCGGAAAAATCGACGGCGACGGCGTCTACGCCGTCAAGACTGGTTCCCGACATTAAACCCAGGGTCACTGTCTTGGCCATGGTTGAAAATCTCCGATTTGGTTTGGGGAATGGTAATTTTAGTTCGTTTGAGAAACGGCGTTTTTGCCGCTCAGACTGCTCACCTGCACCTGCTGCAGGCGGGCTAGTTTGGCACGCAGCGGAGCAATGAGCACCTCCATCTGCGCAAACTGATAAGGTGTCAGCTTCTTGGTGTCAGGCAGCCGTACGGTCATCGGGTTGATCTGCACATTGCCGAATTTCAATTCGTAGTGCAGATGCGGACCGGTTGCAAGACCTGTCTGGCCCACGCGGCCGATCACTTCGCCGTACTTGACCTTTGTGCCTTTCTTGACGTGCGGGTCAATGGAGGAAAGGTGCGCGTAAAGCGTCAGAATGCCCGGGCCGTGCGCGATTCGGATGTAGTTGCCGTAGCCCGTGCCGACGCCCGCAAATTCCACAGTGCCGTCGGCTGCGGCGCGTACCACGGCGCCCCAGGGGGCGCGGAAGTCCGTGCCCAGATGAGGGCGAAGAACGCCCGTCACGGGGTGGCGGCGCATGGGAGAAAACTCACTCGTCACGCTTTGAACGTCCAGCGGTACGCGCATGAACGTGCGCCGCGAAATATTACCTTCGGCGTCGTAGAAGTTGCCGCCGGCATTGTCGTTGTCAAAGCGAAAAAGTTCAGTGGTCTTGCCGTCGTGATCAAGCTGCATGGCCAGAAGTCTGCCGTGTCTCACGAAACTGCCTTCGGCAAACTTTGTTTCATAAATCAGGCGGAATGCGTCTCCGCGCTGCAGTTGGCTGACGACATCTCGATCGAAGTCAAAGGCCGAGTGCATCTGTTCGACGATCTTGGCAGGTACACCCGCATTGAGGAGACTTGTGTCGGGAGAGCCTGACACCACGCCGTTTGCCATGGTGAGTTCGGTGTCGTACTCGTAGGGGGCCGTACGGGCCTGAAAGCCTCGTGCCGTACGTCGCACTTCCAAAAGAGACCCCTTGCCGGAAATGTCGCTGTCAGTGTACAAACGCAGTTCTTCGAGCTTGCCGTCTTCGCCGGCCACGGCTGTCACAAACTGGCCCTGCTTGGGATAGACGAGAGCCTGTGTTATGGGATTGCGAATGATGAAGTCGCGCGCCTGCGTGTCCTTGATCTGCAGACGAGCCAGAAGCGAAGTGAGCGTTTCGGCCTCGCGTACGAAAATTTCGTGCGAAATCGGATCGGTGACGGCTTCGATGGCCGCCATTTGGCCTCTCAGATCGGGAAGGCGAACCGGTTCGACCGTAAGCGTACGAACGGGGGAGGCCGTGAGCGTTTCGTTCGGAATCGAATAATAAAGGGCGGCCGTTGCGCCGATCGGAAGCACGCAGAACAAACCCAGCGCGACCAGATAGGTGCGCGTGACACCGCCTCCGCCCACTTGCGACAGACGTCGAGAACGAGCGAGGTCGATGACGCCTTTGCCAAGGCGCCGCAATTCTTTACCGACAATAAGCTGAGAGGTCATTTAGAAGCGATGAAACTGGGCCGAAGGCGCTTTTTGACAACCATTTTTCGAGGTTGCGCCAAACCAATCTGATATTTTAGTTTGGTGACACAGTGCTGTCTCTATGTGAAAAAAGAATTTGCATTTTGGACAAAGCCGCTTCAGGCCAGCGTTGCGAGCTGTTTGAGCTTGATTCTTTGCCGTTCGGTACAATATCGCTCCGTTTGTTGCGAATGTGTCGCAGCCGTTGAATGAAAAAGCTTTTTTGGGAATTCCATACCGATGTCTGTTGAATCCGCCCGTACCGAAGAAAAGAAATACGAAGTGACGCCCGAAATCAAGGAGGCAATGGCCACGATTGCCCGCGGTACCGACACGCTTTTGATCGAAAGCGAATTGGAGCAGAAGCTGGCCCGCGCCAAGGCGACCGGCACCAAGTTGCGTTGCAAGCTCGGTCTGGATCCCACGGCCCCCGACATTCACGTCGGTCACACGGTGGTGCTCAATAAGCTTCGTCAGCTGCAGGATCTCGGCCACACGGTGATCTTCCTGATCGGTGACTTTACGGCCGCCATTGGTGATCCGACCGGCCGCAATACGACCCGTCCGCCGCTGTCGCCTGAACAGATTAAGGTCAACGCCGAAACCTATCTCGAACAGGCTGCTCACGTCATCGACATCGAAAAGGCCGAAGTGCGCTGGAATTCCGAATGGTGCAACCAGTTGGGCGCTACGGGCCTCATTCAGCTTGCCAGCCGCTACACGGTGGCTCGATTGCTCGAACGCGACGACTTTGCCAAGCGTTTTGCCGAACAGCTTCCGATTGCCGTGCACGAACTGATCTACCCCTTGATGCAGGGCTACGACTCGGTCGCTCTTCATGCCGATCTGGAACTCGGCGGTTCCGACCAGCGCTTCAATCTGCTTGTGGGCCGCGAACTGCAGCGCCAGTATGGCCAGGAACCGCAGTGCATCCTCACGATGCCCTTGTTGGTGGGCCTTGATGGCGTCAATAAGATGAGTAAGTCCAAGCACAACTACATCGGCATCACGGAAAGTGCCGATGAGATGTTCGGCAAGGTGATGAGCATTTCCGATACGCTCATGTGGGATTGGTACAACCTGCTGAGTCTCAAGAGTAATGCGGCGATTGCCGAACTCAAGAGCGAATGCGAAAACGGTCGCAATCCGCGAGACGCTAAGGTGTTGCTTGCCAAAGAAATCGTGGCTCGCTTCCATGATGAAAAGGCGGCCGATGCGGCCGAAGCAGAATTCAATAACCGCTTCCGCGCCGGTGCCGTGCCTTCGGATATCCCGGAAGTCAACGTTGCCGCTCCCGACGGCGAAATCGGCATTGCCCGTCTCATCAAGGAAGCGGGTCTGTGCCCGAGTACGGGTGAAGCCAACCGCAACATCGATCAGGGCGGCGTGCGCCTGGAAGGCGAACGCATTTCCGATCGCGGTCTCAAGGTAAAGCCGGGCACGTACACGCTGCAGGTCGGCAAGCGACGTTGGGCCAAGGTGACGGTGGTTTAGAAATGATCGCGTTGTTGCAGCGCGTCGCGCAGGCCGGCGTGACAGTCGACGGGAAAACCGTGGGTGAAGTCGGTCGCGGCCTGTGCATACTTGTCTGTGCCGTCAAGGGGGACACCGAAGAGAAGGCTCGAGCCTTGGCGCAAAAAGTGTTGCGCTACCGTATTTTTGAGGATGATGCAGGCAAGATGAATCGTTCTGTGTCGGATATCGTCGGCCAGTTGCTTTTGGTGTCGCAATTTACGCTTGCCGCCGACACCAGCCGAGGCAACCGTCCGAGCTTTACGCCGGCGGCCGCCCCCGAGGACGGAAAGCGACTCTTTGACATTTTTGTCGAGGAATGTGCGGCTTCCGGGCTGAAGACTGCGACAGGCATTTTCGGAGCGCACATGGTCGTTAACATCGTCAACGACGGACCGGTGACCATTTGGCTCGAGAACTAAGAGCCGAAAAGTCTGCTTTGTACGGAAAGACTTCCGAGTTGCTCGAGGATCGTCGGGCGGTTGACTCGGAGGTCTTTTTGTTTTTGGCGTCGTGTACGGACATCAAAAGTTGGAAGGAGGAAGCTTTTTTCTTCTAAGTTTTGGAAGAAAAGTTGGAAAAAAATTGGAAGGTTACAGGCTGTCTTTTTTTCAATATGATGATATTGAAGGAATATTTTTCTTCCAAGCTCGATAGAATTGGACGTATTGTTGGAAGAAAGTTAGAAGGAAAGAGAGGGATGTCCAAAATTCCGCCGTGTGAGTCTGAAATTGTGGAGTTCAAACGAAATTGGACCGAGAACATAAAAAAGGAGCTAGTGGCTTTTGCCAATACGCTTGGAGGGTATGGCTAGTTGACTAAAAATCTACCAAATCTCCCATAACGGGTTCCATAG
>ENA-ORTI01001126-ORTI01001126.1-human-gut-metagenome-genome-assembly--contig:-NODE-1126-length-28888-cov-4.183297_pt1 | contig 28888 bp, 30 predicted proteins | sample MGYA00242071_ERZ509191 | MGnify/ENA primary metagenome ERZ509191 (study PRJEB26280, sample SAMEA2338832) | human gut metagenome | biome: human gut; feature: human-associated habitat; material: faeces...
TCCTTTGAGCTTCGCCGCTTTTGTTTTTGCTTTAGGAAGGGTTGGAAAATTTAAGTTTTGCCTGCTGGACTTTTTCGGCGGGTGCTTCCTGGGTGGGATACCAGCCGCGTTTTTGCAACTCGGTGAACACCTCGTGCTGGATCTGGTGTTCTTCCGACAGCAGGTTCATAAATTCATTCATCAACGAAGGGGAGGCACATTCGTTTGCATACTGATTGTAGTTTTCGGTCATAAATTTTTCCGAGGAAAGGGCATCGGTCAGCATCTCGCGGTCATTCAGCGTGTGTTTTTGCATGGTTGGTTCCTCCTTTATCAGTTGAGCAGGTTGAGCAGCTTGTCCTTGTGGATTTGGTGCTTGGCAGCAATCTGCTCGCAGGAGGAGCGCAGCTGCTGATCCTGGGTCATCTGTGCATACATCTTGAATTTTTGAATCAACAGCTGCTCCTGTCCCAGCTGTTCCTCGATGGCGGTCAGCTCTTTGGTCGTCAGATTCATTTACAATCACCTCTTATTTTGGATTGGAAGATGCCTTCAACGACAGTATGCCCGATTTTTGTTTGTTTACACAGAAGCCCTCTGTCGGGTGAAAAAATTACCACTGTAAAACCTATTGCAAATCGGAGCAGGAACGGTTATAATAGCGACAGACGTAAAAGTGAGTGGAGAACTTGAAACGCCGCAAATTCTTTTTTTAATGACAGCTGTGGTATCCGACAGAAGAACGATTGATATAATTCATAGGAGGAACACAGATGAAAAAAATGATGGCAATTTCGGTGGCATCGGCGATGCTGCTCACGATGGGCACAGCAGCGGCTGCCGACATCCAGATGGGTCTGGTCAGCGAGGAAAAGCTGAGCTGGCCACAGGATTTTGGTTTTGGCGAGCAGCTGGTCGTGCTGCGTGGGGAAGAGGCAATCGAGCAGGAGATGGACAAGGCAATGGAGCTGCAGCCACAGGACGAAATTTACATCCCGCTGTACTACACTACCGCCGAGGGAGAGAGCATCACCGTGGGTGCATCCAAGGAACAGATGAGCGGTCATGTACCGTATACCGGCGAGATTGACAAAAACTGGAAGTTAAATCTGGTAGACCGCTCCAAGCAGCTGGTAGAGGATGCACAGTTTTACCGGGCATCCTCCAAGGACCCGGGTCTTGTAAAGGGTGCCATGTACATCAAGGCGACTACCGTACCGACCTACAACAGCCTGGAGGAGCTGGAATTTGAATTGGGCGTTTACCTCTCTGAGCGGTACAGCAAAAATAAAACCGAGCAGCTTTCCCTCAACGGCAGACTGAGCAATCCAAAGTCGGAGAAGCCGGTGGATTTTGAGTGGGAGAACAACGTCTTTGAAAAAGCAGTCTGGGAGGTAGCAGAGGAGGAGGACGGCACAGCCACCTTCAACTTTGGCGACGATGCATACTATACAGTCAGAATATTTGGCGGCGACAAGGTGATGCTGGAATTTGACCGCACCTATGACAAGGAGCTGGCAGACCGCTATGCAGAGGACCTGTACTTCTACAACTTCCGCGGAGATTTGGACACCTTCAGCGCTACCGGCACCCTGACCATTCCGGTCGAGCAGCCGATGTATCTGTACCAGGTGGTCAAAGGTGAGCTGGAAGTAGTGGATGCAGTTTACAACGAAGAGGAGCAGGCAATGCAGCTGAAGACAAAATCGCTGGGCAACTATGTCCTCACCGAGGAAAAGCTGGAGATTGCAGCAAAACCGCAGCAGAAGCCGCAGGCAGCTCCCCAGCAGGAGAACGCTCTGCCGCAGGAAAATGCAGGAAACGGTGTGATGCAGGAAAACAGCAGCAACGACTACCTGAGCGGTGGCGATAAGGGCAACCCGGACACCGGCGCACAGGACCTGAGCGCTGTGATGGCAGCACTGGCAGTGGTATCGCTGGCAGGCGGTCTGACACTTCTCAAGGGCAAAAAATAAATAAACGATGATAGCCACCCTGCTGCGGTTCTCCACCCGCAGCAGGGTGCTTCGTTTAAAATAAAAATCAGCCACCCCGATTTTTCCGAGGTGGCTGATTTTAGTCGGCAGATTCCTGCTGCTGTTGCAGATACTGTTGGTAGCAGTCCAGCACCGCTTCTTCCAATTGCTGTCTTGCCTGCAAGGTGATGGGATGGCAGATGTCCCGAAATTCGCCGTTTTCGTCCCGCCTGCTGGGCATAGCGACAAACAGGCGGTCGGCACCCTGGATAATTTTGATGTCATGCAGGGCAAGGTCGTGGTCGATGGTAATAGAAACAAGGGCGCGCAGGCGATTTTCGCAGTAGGTGCGTCGGATGCGGATGTCGGTGATGTTCATGTAAGCTCCTCCTTTGTGTCAAATCGGTATTGCTATTCTGCTCGCTTGGTCAAGAAATATGCGGGGGATAGGGAATTTTTGTGGATTCTTTTTGCGCTTGGGCGGTTTATTTTTTACATGGGATGCAATATAATAAAAGAAACCCAATATATCCAGCTCATTTTTTGGAAAAGGCGGTAGAAACACCATGACACACATCAACAAGGATTTTTTAAAGGATAAAAAGCACATCCATTTCATCGGCATCGGCGGCTCGGGAATGTTTCCTCTGGTGCAGATTCTGCACGGGATGGGGTACTACATCACCGGTTCGGACAATAATCCGGGGGACACCATCGACTTTGAGCGTCAGCAGATGCACATTCCGGTTACCATCGGGCAAAGCGAAAAGAACATCGAGGGCGCGGACCTGATTGTCCACACCGCAGCAATCATGGATGACAACCCTGAGTTGATGGCAGCCAGAGCCAGCGGTGTGCCCACCATCGAGCGGGCGGAGCTGCTGGGATTGGTGACCAGCTGGTTCAGCAACTGTGTAGGGGTCTGCGGCACCCATGGCAAGACCACTACCACAGCAATGCTTACCCAAATGTTCATCGAGTGCGGAATGGACCCTTCGGCGGTCATCGGCGGCAAGCTCGAGGCAATCGGCGGCAGCGGCAGACTGGGCAGCAGCGAGGTGATGGTCTGCGAAGCCTGCGAATTTGAGGACCATTTCCTGAAATTCCATCCGGACATTGCGGTGGTCCTCAATGTCGATGCCGACCACATGGAATATTTTAAAACGATGGACCATGTTCTGGATTCCTACCACCGCTTTGCTGCGATGGCGACCAAGGCGGTCATCTACAACGGAGATGACGCCAACAGCTGCCGCGCTGTACAGGGAATCGAAGGAGTCAAGCTGCTGTCCTTTGGTATGGGGGAGGACAACGACTACCACGCCTGCAACATCCGCCACGTCGATGGCAGACACACCCTGTATGATTTGTACTACAAACAGGAGCGGCTCGGGCAGGTCAAGCTCAACGTTCCCGGTGAACACAACGTCCTCAACAGTATGGCTGCTGTTGCAGCTGCCATCGAATCGGGATGCCAAACACAGCGCGCCGTCGAATCGGTCTCGGCTTTTCAGGGGGCAGGTCGCCGCTTTGAAATCATGGGGACCAACAAAGGTGTCACCATTGCAGATGATTACGGACATCATCCGGCGGAGATTGAAGTGACCCTGAAGGCAGCCAAGCAGATGGGGTACCGTCAGGTGTGGGCGGTGCATCAGCCGTTCACCTACTCCCGCACCGCCATGCTGCTGGACGATTTTGCAAGGGTGTTGCAGATTGCCGACCATGTGGTACTTTCTGAAATTATGGGTTCCCGGGAGAAAAACACCTACAACATCTATGCCAGCGACCTTGCAAAAAAAATACCGGGCTGCGTGTGGTTCCCGACCTTTGAGGAAATCTCGCAGTATGTGATGGAGCGTGCACAGCCGGGCGACCTTGTCATCACCCTGGGCTGCGGGGATGTGTACAAATGTGCCAAACTGATGCTGCACCAGCAGTAAGAGAAGGACAAAGCACAACAAATTGCCTTAAATAAAGGTTGCTCCAACCGAAGTTTTGTGATAAAATAACAGCAGAATCCTCCATCGGTCGCAGGCGGTGTGTCTGTGTGCCGCAAGAGGCAATAATTTTGACAGGAAAAGGAAGAGATCACCATGAAAAAAGTAGTTGCAACCACCAACGCTCCAGGCGCTATCGGACCATACTCCCAGGCTATCATCGCAGGCGACAATATGTATATCTCCGGTCAGCTGCCAATCGACCCGGCTACCGGCGAACTGGCTGAAGCTTGCATCAAATGCCAGACCAAACAGTCGCTGAAAAACATCCAGGCAATCCTGGAGTCCGAAGGACTTTCGATGAAAAACGTTGTAAAGACCACCGTTCTGATGCAGAACATCGGCGACTTTGCAGCAATGAACGAAGTATACGCTGAGTTCTTCACCGAAGAGTGCCCGGCTCGTGCTGCTTACGAAGTAGCAAAACTGCCAAAAGGCGCTCTGGTTGAAATCGAAGCAATCGCATACGTTAAGTAAGCGTCGGCAACACAATGAACAGGATACGGGACACCGGCAAGGTGTCCCGTTTGTCATATTGAGGGATGGTTATGAACTACGAACAGGCGATCGATTATATCGAACAGACCGATACTCCCCGCCAGAGATACGGGTTGGAAAAATTAAAACAGGCATTGCATCTGATGGGCGACCCGCAGGAGAAGGTGCCCTATGTCCACATTGCGGGCACCAACGGCAAAGGCTCCACTGCCTCGATGCTTTCTTCGGTGCTCAACCGCGCGGGTCTGCGCTGCGGACTGTACACCTCCCCGCATTTGCAGCGGTACAACGAGCGGTTTCAAATCGCAGGAGAACCGATTTCCGATGAGCAGCTGATTCAATCGGTGCAGCGGGTACAGCAGGTGTGCGAGCATCTGGGCGGAACACCGATTGTATTCGAGGTGCTGACCCTGATGGCATTCGAGCTGTTTGCACGGCTGGACTGCCAGATCGCGGTGCTGGAGGTCGGCATCGGCGGCAGGCTGGATGCCACTAACTGCATCCCTTCTCCACAGGCGGCAGTGGTCACCCAGCTGGGACTGGACCACACTGAAACGCTGGGGGACACCATCGAGCAGATTGCATGGCAGAAAGGCGGTATCGCCAAACCCGGCAGCTGCCTGGTGATGGCTGCCCAGCAGGAGGAAGCGATGGAGGTCGTCCGGCAGATCTGCCGGCAGGAGGACTGCGCTTTCTGCGTGGCGGACCCGAAGAGGATGCAGCTGCTCAGCTTCACCTTAAAAGGACAGCGGGTGCTGGATGAGCATTTTGGCGAGCTGTTGATTCCGCTGGCAGGCGAACACCAGCTTAAAAACGCAGCCAATGTGTTGTGTGCCGTCGAGCAGCTGGCGCAGCGCGGATGGAAAATTCCGGTCGAGGCGGTGCAGGAGGGTCTTGCTGCTGCAAAATGGCCCGCACGCTTTGAACTGCTGGATGAGTCGCCGTATTTTATCCTTGACGGCGGACACAACCCACAGTGTGTGCAGGCAGCAATGGATGCGCTGGAGTGGTTTTTTCCGGGGAAAAAAGCGGTCATCCTGACCGGCATGATGCAGGACAAGGACACCGAGAAGATGCTGGAGCAGATGGCAGAGCATGCCGCCTGTTTTGTCTGTCTGCACCCGGACAGCCCGCGCGCCTTGAGCGCCGAGCAGCTGGCACAGCAGGTGACAGAGCGGTTTGGTTTGCCGGCTTTCTGTTGTGAAAGCATCGCGCAGGGTGTGGCACTGGCGCGGGAAAAAGCAGGCAGCGACGGACTGGTGTGTGCGCTGGGGTCTCTGTATCTTGCCGCTGAGGTGCGTGTGCAGTTTGAACGGGAATAGCACAAAGATTTCCAAAATGTAAAATATCCGTCGGACCACTCTCTATCTTTGACAAATTGCGGGATACATGGTATCATAAAGCATGATTTACAAAGAAATATACTTCACCAAAGAAGTGTGATTCAGAAAGAAGCATCATTCACCAAAAACGGTATTCGTCCAAGCAGGCGATGACGTTTGTATGATTCAGAAAAAACGAATGCCCGATGGGTAAAATGGGGGAACAACTGTGAAAAAAGTTTTAGCTTTAACTCTCGCGATGCTGCTGTGCGCTTCGATGCTTGCAGGATGCGGCAAATCGGAGGAAGAACAACAGACCGAACAGCAGACCACCGAGCAGGAGTCGGCTGATAACACCAATGGAATCGGCATGACCAGCGAGGATTGCAAAGGAAAGGTGCTGGCGTGGAACGTCGGCATGGACTCGGCGTCCTTTGACCCTGCCAACAGCATTTCGGCAGACAGTAAAAGTGTCATCAACAATACGCTGGAAGGCTTGATGAGAAACACCGGAGAAGGCGCTGCACCGGCGATGGCACAGCAGATGCCGGAAGAAAAGGTCAACGAAGACGGCACGGTTACCCTGACCTACACCCTGAGGGAAGCAACCTGGTCGGACGGACAGCCGGTCACCGCAGGTGATTTTGCCTTTGCATGGAAACGCTGTGCAGACCCTGCAAACCAAATGAGCAACGCTTACCTGATGAGTGTGCTGGCAAACTATGACGACATCGCCGCAGGTCTTGCCGATATTGAAGAACTGGGTGTCAAAGCGGTGGACGACACCACCCTGGAGGTCACCCTCAAGCAGCCGACCGCCTACTTTAACGAGCTGCTCTGCCTGCCTGCCTTCATGCCTCTGCGCGAGGATGTAGCGGGGAACGACAGCAGCTGGTCGAAGGACCCGCAGCGCGCCGTTGCCAACGGTCCGTTTGTCTTTGCCGGCTACACCGAGGGCAAAGAGCTGATCCTCAAGAAAAACGACAGCTACTGGAACAAGGATACTGTTGCAATGGACTACATCGTAGCGCGGATGCTGGACGAGCAGATGGCTCCGGTGGGAATGGCATTCGGAGATATTTCGATGACAGCAGGTACCGTTGAACAGCCTCAGGCACAGACCGATACAGCAGGCAACACCGTTGAGGTTCCGCAGCTGGCAGAAACCATCGAGGCTTCCTCGGTCGATTCTAACCGAATTGTCAGTCTGGTGGTCAATGCCAACACCGGCAACAGCTACCTCAAGGATGCAAAGGTCAGAGCCGCTCTTTCTCAGACACTTGACCGCACCGCAGCTGCACAGGCAGCGGGAGGAGATGCCGTTGCAAAACCGGCTCTGTCGCTGAGCACACAGGCTGGTGACATCCTTTCGGCACAGCCGGATACACAGGCTGCACTGGAAGCCGTCGAAGCTGTTGAGGCAAAGGACGAGGACAAATCCATCGAGATTGTTTACCTGGACAACGAGCAGACACAGGCTGCACTGGAAACGGTAAAATCTGCCTGGGAATCGCTGGGATTCTCGGTCACCCTGACCGCACAGGACCCGCAGACTTTTACCCTCAGCCGCAACAGCCTCCAGTACAGCGACGTGCTGTGCAGTGTATGGGATGCAGATGTGCAGGACCAGCAGCTGTATTTGCAGCCTTACCTTTCTTCCAATATGCAGTCCGGCTGCGGTTACAGCAACCCGGAATTCGACCAGCTGATGCTCGATGCCATCCAGGGCGAGCAGGCACAGCGTCAGTCGGCTCTGACCGATGCAGAAAAGCTGCTGCTTTCCGATGCTTATGTGATGCCGCTGTATCGCCAGATGGTCACCATCACCACCGATACCGCCAAGGTATCCGGCTGGAGTGTCAGCGCAGACGGGACCCTTTGGTTTGGCAGCGCAGCTCCTGCTGAAAAATAAGCGGGATTTTATATTGATAAAACTAAACAGCTCCTTCGACGGCATCTTTGCCGTGGAGGAGCTGTTTTTAGGTATAGATAATATTGATGAAAATATAACGAAGCGATACAGATTATCAATTAGACGAACCGAGAAATATAGATTATACTGATAAAGGAAGTCGGATGAGCAAATCTGACAAAAAAGAAAGGTGTGTTTATTTTGCAGAACAAAAAAACATCGACTCTGGCATTCTGCGGTATCTGTATTGCACTGAATATGGTACTGGGATTTGTTGGAGCAAGCATGAAGCTGCCGTTCTATCTGGACACCATCGGAACCTTTTTGACAGCAGCAGTATTCGGTCCGTTTTACGGCGCAGTGGTCGGTGGTCTGACCAACATCATCAGCGCTTTGATTCTTGGACCAAAGGATATTCCGTTTGCTCTGGTCAGCATTGCAATCGGTCTGATTGTCGGCTTTGTAGTGAAGGGTCGCAAAAACTATGACCTCAAAACTGCCATCATCTGTGGTCTGGTCTGCGGCGTGGTTGCTCCTCTGATCGGCACTCCAATCGGTATCGCTGTCTACGGCGGTCTGACCGGTACGGTGGGCGATGTGCTGTTCCTCTTCCTCAAACAGAGCGGAACCAGCATCTTTGCCGCTTCCTTCATTCCAAAGCTGATCAACAACCTGATGGACAAGACACTGGCATCTCTGCTGGTATTCCTGGTCATCAAAAAACTGCCACAGCAGTTTAAACCAAATCTGGAAAAATAAATTTTTATCCCCATCAACAAAAGAGCAGGAAATTATCAGACAACGGATAATTCCTGCTCTTTTTGCGATACTAAAAAGAAAAAGATGGGGTGGAGTGCTGTGAAAAAATTGGCTTGTTCTTTGATTTTGTTTTTGTTTGGCGGGACAGGATATGCCATGCTGGAGCTGCTGTGGCGCGGATTTACCCACTGGAGTATGTTTGTGTTGGGCGGGGTATGCTATCTTCTGGTCGGTCGGGTGGCGGTGTGGTGCTGTGGCAGGCTGCCGATGTGGTTTTGCTGTGCGACCAACACCCTGCTGATTACCGCATTGGAATTTGTTACCGGATGCCTGGTCAACCTGCATCTGGGCTGGGACGTGTGGGATTATGCCACACAGCCGCTCAATCTGATGGGGCAGGTCTGCATCGGCTTCAGCGCACTGTGGTTTTTGCTGAGCGTTCCGGTCAGCGGCTTGTCTTTGGCAATGCTAAAGAGCCTGCAAAAGCGGATGGTGTTTGCTAAAACAGAAGGTTAGCGGATGGAATAGCGCTGGGCATAGCCGCACCGGCGGCAAAGTTCCTCGGTGGGACGGCGGCAGGAGAATCCGTCGTGGAGCGCCTGTGCGCGCGGAGAGGTCAAAATTTCTGCCAGCGGCTGCTGATAGACGTTTCCCAGCGGGATATTGCCGTCGCTGTCCAGGCAGCAGGGAACGACGGTGCCGTCGACCAGCACGCCGAATTGGTCTCGCAGTCCATAGCAGAACACCGAGTCGGTCGGGTCGATGCGCTCGATGTCCGGCCATGCAAATTTTTCTGCCATCTCAAGATAGACCCGCCGGCACAGCTGGATGCTTGCCTTTGTTTCCAGCAGTTTTTGCGGGTCTTCCTGCAAGCAGAAAAAGCGGCGAACCTGCTCGAAGATGTCCACATTGCGCTGGTTTTCTGCCTTGAGTACGGCGCTGTCTTTGTTCCACAGGCGCAGCACACAGTAGGTGCGGTCCAGGTCACTGGCTGCGCGGCAGAATTCCAGCGCTTTGCTCAGGTATTCCTCCAGCGATTGACCGGTCCGGTTGGCTTCAAAGCTGTGCAGAGAGATGCTGACCCGATACAGGGCAGGGCTTTGCAACAGCTGTTGCTGCCAGCGGTGCAGCAGGGTGCCGTTGGTGGTCAGCGACACCTTCAGCCCTCGTTGGGCGCACAGCTCCAGCAGCCGGTCCAGCTGCGGGTGCAGCAAAGGCTCTCCCATCAGGTGCAGGTAGACAAAGTTAGTCAGAGGCTGCACCTGCCCGAGCAGATAGTCGAACTGTTCGACGGTGATGAACTGCGGCGGGCGGCTGGGTTTGGGGCAGAAGCTGCAATCCAGGTTGCACTGGCTGGTGATTTCCAGGTAAGCTTTTTTAAACGGCTTTTTTGATTTTGGCATGGTGCGCCTCCTTGTGGGATTTTCTTACAGTATACCAGAAAACAGCCGCAGGGGAAAGGGTCGTTTGTGTTGAAGGGTGAAGGTCTTTCTGCTATAATGAAAGCATGGATTGAAAAATGTCGCGTCAGACAGATGGGGGAAAACAGATGCTTACAAAAAATCAGCTGGTAGAGGCGCAGATCACCGCCATGTCCTCGGACGGGAACGGGATTGCCAAGGTGGATGGAATGGTGATTTTTGTTCCATACAGTGCGGTAGGGGACAAGCTGCTCGTGCGGGTCGTCAAGGTGCTGAAACATTACAGCTTTGGGATTATCGACCGCATTTTGGAGCCGGGAGAAGGACGGGTGCAGGACAGCTGCCCGGTCTATCGCCGCTGCGGGGGATGCTCCTTTCGCCATATCAGCTACCGGGAAGAGCTTGTACATAAAGCACAGTTTGTGGAGGACAATCTGCGCAGGCTGGGCGGACTGGAGCCGCAGATGCTGCCGATTACCCCTTCGCCCAAACAGCAGGGCTACCGCAACAAGGCGCAGTACCCGATTCGGATGCAGGATGGAAAGGTGACAGCCGGTTTTTTTGCCAAGCGCAGCCATCGGGTGATCGACTGTGCCTGCTGTGATTTACAGCCGGAATTTTTTGAGCAGGTGGTGGAATATACCACCCGGTTTTTGCAGGAAAACAACATCTCTGTCTATGACGAAGAGAGCGGAAAGGGTCTGGTGCGCCACCTCTATCTGCGCTATGGAGAAACCACCGACCAGCTGATGGTCTGCCTGGTGGTCAACGGAGAAAAACTGCCCTGCGCCGACCGATACATCGAGGGACTGCGGCAGGTGTGCGGCAAGGTTTGCTCGGTGGTGCTCAACATCAATCGGGAGCAGAGCAACGTCATTTTAGGAAATAGCTGCCGCACTCTTTGGGGAAGCGACACCATCGAGGACAGCCTGTGCGGTGTGCGGTTTGAGCTTTCGCCGCTGAGCTTCTATCAGGTCAATCGGGCGGCAGCCGAGCAGCTGTACCTGCTGGCAGCACAGTTGGCAGATTTTCAGGGTGGAGAGTTGCTGGTCGACCTGTACTGCGGAGCGGGTACTATCGGGCTGACGATGGCACATCGGGTCGGTCAGCTGGTCGGAGTGGAGATTGTGCCCGATGCGGTGGAAAACGCAAAGGCAAATGCCAAACGCTGCGGAATCGAAAACGCACGCTTTTTGTGTGCGGATGCAAAGCAGGCGGCTGTTCAGCTGGCACAGGAGGGACTGCGTCCCGATGTCGTGGTGGTGGACCCGCCCAGAAAGGGATGCGACCCGCAGGTGCTGGAAGCAATCGCAAAGATGTCCCCGCAAAAGCTGGTCTATATCTCCTGCAACAGCGCAACGCTGGCAAGGGACTGCAAACAGCTGGCGCAGCTGGGCTACTGCTTGAAAACAGCGGCTCCGGTGGACCTCTTCCCGAGAACCACCCATGTAGAATGTGCCGCGCTGCTGCTGCGTGAGGAATAAATCTATGTGCGGGGAGGCGATGCCCTCTTCGCACCTTCATTTTGGAAGGAGTCTTTGTTATGTTAAAGGGAAAGACCGTGGTGCTGGGAATCACCGGCTCCATCGCTGCCTATAAAATGGCCAATGTCGCCAGCAGTCTGGCAAAGATGCACTGTGACGTGCAGGTCATTATGACAAAAAATGCCACTCAGTTCATCACCCCGCTCACCTTTGAGACACTGTGCAACAGCCGCTGCATGGTCGACACCTTCGACCGCAACTTTCAGTACAGCGTGGAGCATGTGGCGCTGGCAAAGCGGGCTGACCTTGTGCTGGTAGCGCCTGCCACCGCCAACATCATTGCAAAGATGGCGCACGGGCTTGCGGACGATATGCTCTCGACTACCGTGCTTGCCTGTCATTGTCCGAAACTGGTGGCGCCGGCAATGAACACCAATATGCTCAACAATCCGATCACCCGGGACAACCTTGCCACCTTGCAGCGCTACGGCTTTGAGATCATCCAGCCGGCAGTTGGAATGCTCGCCTGCAAGGATGTGGGCGCAGGCAAGCTGCCGGACGAGCAGCTGCTGGTTGCCCATATTCTCCAGCACATCCTTCGTCCGAAAACGATGGCAGGCAAAAAGGTGCTGATTACAGCGGGTCCGACCTGCGAGCCGCTCGACCCGGTCCGCTATATGACCAACCATTCCAGCGGCAAGATGGGTTACGCGCTGGCAAAGGAATGTTCGCTGCGCGGCGCACAGGTCACCCTGGTCACCGGAAAAACGGCGCTGCAACCCTGGCCGTTTGTTCAGACAATCGAGATACAGACCGCCCAGCAGATGTTTGAGGAGGTCACCAGCCGCGCACCGCAGATGGATATTATCATCAAAGCGGCTGCGGTTGCCGACTACCGTCCCAAGGCGGTCGCCGACCAGAAGCTTAAAAAGGGCGACGGCGAGCTGAGTCTGGAGTTGGAGCGCACCCAGGATATCCTGAAATATCTGGGCGAGCACAAGCCGGACGGACAGTTCCTCTGCGGCTTTTCGATGGAAACAGAAAATCTTCTGGAAAACTCCCGGGCAAAGCTGGCTAAGAAAAACGCCGATATGATTGTTGCAAACAATCTCAAGGAGCAGGGCGCAGGCTTTGCCGGAGATACCAACATCGTCACCATCATCACCGGCGACAGCGTCAAAGAGCTGCCGCTGATGACCAAGGAAGAAACAGCAGGGCAGATCATCGACGAGATTCTGGCGCGGCTGTAATTTCTGCCTGCCGATTGATTTTACCGAAAGAGGGAAACGAAGAGCGATGTCACACTATGTTGTTTCGGATGTCCACGGAGAGGACGACCGATGGAAGGCAATGCTGGAAAAAATCCACTTCTCTGCGCAGGATACCCTGTATATCCTGGGAGATGTGGTCGACCGAGGACCGCATGGGGTGGAAATCTTGCAGGAAATCATGCGCACACCCAACATGAAGATGCTGCTGGGCAACCATGAATTTATGTGCCTGCGATATTTTGCACCGGATGCACCGGAAAAGCACATCCAGCACTGGAACCGCAATGGAAACACCCCCACATTGGAGGGTTTTTCCCGTTTGAACCAGCCGGAACGGGAGCAGGTGCTGGAGTTTTTGCGCAGCTTGCCGACTCATTTTGAGCTGACGGTCGGAGAGCAAAAATTTTATCTGGTTCATGGACTGCCGGCAGATACGGTATACGACGAGGTGTGGCATCGTCCCTATAAGGACCCCATCCCGCCGATGACCGATTGCCAGATTATCGTCGGGCACACGCCGGTTTCCTGTTTTGTCCATACCGATACGCAGGCGTACAGCCGTCCCGATGAGGAAGAGCGCGCCTATGTGCAGCAGATGTGTGCGCGTGGGGAGAAGCTCACCATCTTTCATCATCCGCAGTATATCGACATCGACTGCTGCTGCGGATATGATTATCCCAATCGTCAGCTTGCCTGTATCCGTCTGGAGGATATGCAGGAATTTTATGTATAACAAAAAAGAGAAGCCCGAAGGCTTCTCTTTTTTTAATATCCGCATCGACGGAGAATCGACCGGACAAATTCGGTTTTATGCTCGCAGTAGGCGTCCACATCAAAGCGGTACTGCTGTGCCAGCTGTACTTTAAGCTGCTGATATTCCTTCCGGGTATTCGGGTGGCATCGCAGGTAGTCGCGGAAGGCAAGATGCTCCCGATAGGGTTTAGCATCGGGCAGGCAGACATAGAGGTGGTAGCGCATGACGCTCTTTTCCTCTGCGTTATAGTCCCGCGGACGGAAGAATGCCTCTCTGCCCGGCAACCCAAGGTCACCTTGATGGAGATAGCCGTGTTGGGACAGCGCTTCGATGACTTTGGGAAGGTCGTTTGGGCAGCGGAGCACAGCATCGAGGTCGATGATGGGTTTTGCACCCAGCCCTTCCACCGAGGTGGAACCGACGTGTTCGATGGCAGAGAAGTATTCTCCGGCATAGCGAGTGATCATCCCTTTGATTTTTTCAAATTCGACCTTCCACTGTGGGTCATACGGAAAGATTTGCACCTCGCGAGTGGCAAAGGAATCCTTATTCTCCTGCAACAAAATCGATCGCCTCTTTCAGCAGACGGTCAAAGTTTTCCGGGTAGTCGTGGTCAAGGTCGGGACAAAGCTTGAAATCGACCTCGACGCCTGCTTCGTCCAGCAGCTCGAACAGCTGTTCGCTTCCTTCAAAGCAGTCCTCATCAGCATCTCCGCAGCAGATGTAGACACTGGTCCCCGCAGCCTTGAGGGCGGAAAGGTCCTCAGTCCACTCCTCCAGCTCCGGCAGCCAGGGAGCCACCAGAATCAATCCCTTTGGTGCGACTGCACCGGACAGCACCGCATACAAAGCAGCGCGTCCGCCGGAAGAAAATCCGCCGAGGATGCTGTTTTCCACCTGCACGCCCTGCTCCTGTAAAGCCTTCCAGTGGGAAGCAAGTTGCTGTGCTGCCTGCTCTTCATCGTCCCACAGGTACCCGTCGGACACCTGCAATTCGGTGGACTGCGCAGCGGCAAGGGCATAGCCTATCTGCTTGACCGGCTGCCAGTAGGGCAGGGTGATGGCAGCGTTTTGCTGGTCGCCGTGCAGCACCAGGACCACCGGCTTGTTTGGCTGGGTTTCTTCACAGCACAGCACCGGCTGCGCAGCCTGCTGTGCGGCCTGTTGACGCTGGCGGCAGAGGTTGGCGATGGTTTCAAATTCCGGCATACTGCGCAGCTGCGCCAGGTCCTCGTCCTCCATCAGGTAGGTGTAGTCATACCAGTAGCCATGGGTGTAGACCGCCTCCTTGAGCAGTCCCATCGCCTCATCGGTCCGGTCGCACATGGCAGCCAGACAGTAGGAAAAGTTGTACAGCTGCGCCGGGTTGGCGTACTCTACATTAGGGGACTGCTGCTGCATGAAGTCAAACGCCTGCTGCGGTCCCTGTTCGTCCAGCAGCTCCAGCGCGGTATTGAGAAGTTGTGTATAGGTCATCCTGATTCCTCCTTGAGATTGACTTGCAATGAGTTAAGTATAACAGTTTTATGCAGTTGATGCAACGCAAAGCCGTAAGAAGGCAGAAGAAAAACACCCCCGAGCAACCAGGCTCGGAGGTGCTTTAAATTCATTTGAAAAGCGAAGCAGGCAATGATTATACCATGGAGTGTGGATCGAGGATCTTGTTGATCTCCTCGTCGGTGAATTTGCCGCTCTCGTGCAGCAGTTCACGAACCGATTGACCGGTCTTGATTGCTTTCTTAGCAATGTCAGCAGCAAACTGGTAGCCTACCTGTGGGCAGATAGCGGTGATGATACCAACAGAGCCGTCAACCAGAGCCTGGCAACGTTCAGCGTTTGCAGTGATGCCGCTTACGCAGTTGTCAACGAAGGTTTCAACAGCGCCAGCCAGAGCGTTGATGGATTCGAACAGCTTGTGGTACAGAACAGGCTCAGCGTAGTTAAGCTCGAGCTGACCAGCTTCAGCAGCCATGGTGATGCAAACGTCGTTGCCCATGATGCAGAAAGCAGCCTGAGACATAACTTCTGGGATAACTGGGTTTACTTTACCTGGCATGATGGAAGAACCGTTCTGTTTTGCAGGCAGGTTGATTTCCTGGAATCCGCAGCGAGGACCGGAGGACATCAGACGGAAGTCGTTTGCCATCTTGGAGCAGGAGATTGCGCAGGTCTTCAGGGAAGCGGAAACGTATGCGTAAGCATCCAGGTTCTGGGTGCCGTCAACCAGGTCGTCAGCTTTTACCAGCGGCAGACCGGTGATTTTTGCAAGTTCAGGAGCCAGAGCTTCAACATAAGCCGGGTTTGCGTTGAGTGCAGTACCAACAGCAGTACCACCCATGTTGATTGCGTACATACCTTCCATTGCTCTGTTCAGACGAACCAGGTCACGCTGGATTGCTTTGCGGTATGCACCGAATTCTGCGCCCAGACGGATCGGAACTGCATCCTGCATCTGGGTACGACCCATTTTGATGATGTCGTGGAATTCTTTTTCTTTTTCAGCCAGAGCAGCTTCCAGACGCTCTACCTGTGCGATTGCTTTTCTGAGCAGCTTGATAGCGGTCAGTTTAGCAGCAGATGGGAAAACGTCGTTGGTGGACTGAGCGCGGTTTACATGGTCGTTTGGATGAACGATGCTGTAATCGCCCTTTACGCCGCCGAGGATTTCGATTGCGCGGTTTGCGATGACTTCGTTAGCAGTCATGTTTGCAGTGGTGCCTGCACCGCCCTGGATTGGGTCGCACAGGAACTGGTCGTGCAGTTTGCCGGCAACGATTTCGTCACAAGCCTGGCAGATAGCATCTTTGATCTTTTCGTCCATTTCGCCTACCTGATAGTTGCAGATAGCGCAGGCTTTTTTGATCTCTGCCATGGAGTTGATGAACTCCGGCTGCATCTTCTGACCGGTGATGTGGAAGTTTTCACAGCCACGCATCGACTGTACGCCGTAGTAAGCATCTACTGGAACCTGTTTTTCTCCGATGGAGTCTTTTTCAATACGATATTCCATTGATTTCAACCTTCATTTCTTTTGATCATCAGTGTCTGTAATCTAACGAATTTTGACGCAAATCCTGCATCATTTGCCTATATTATAGCAGGAGTGCAGAAAAAATCAAGTGTTTTTGCAGAATATATTGCCGGATTTGTGGTCGAAACTTTATTTTTTTGCAATTTGTCCATCATTTATGAAAAACTTTGTATGCTTTTTCTATTGCCTTTTTTTTGTATAAAATAGTAAAATATATGTATGAGCCTATGGCTCGGTTTCCTTTGCCTCAATCGTGGCTAAGAATCTGTTGATAAGAAGCAATCGCTATTTATCTATCATAAGGAGGATTTCTGAAATGGACGTTTATGAAAAATCCCTTGAACTGCACAGAAATGCGCAGGGCAAAATCAGAGTGGAAAGCAAAGTAGAGCTGCACGGCGCAGAAGATCTGTCGCTGGCATATTCCCCAGGCGTAGCTCAGCCATGCCTCGAGATTCAGAAGGACTATGACAAGATTTATGAATATACCGCAAAAGGCAATCTGGTTGCTGTTGTAACCAACGGTACTGCTGTACTGGGTCTGGGCAACATCGGCGCAGGAGCAGGTATGCCGGTTATGGAAGGTAAGGCTGTTCTGTTCAAATCCTTTGCAGGTGTAGACGCTTTCCCAATCTGCCTGGACACCAAAGACCCAGACAAGATCATCGAAACCGTTAAAATGATGGAGCCAACCTTCGGCGGCGTAAACCTCGAGGACATCAAAGCTCCAGAGTGCTTCTATATTGAAAGCAAACTGAAAGAAATCTGCAACATTCCGATCTTCCATGATGACCAGCACGGTACCGCAATCGTTACCCTGGCAGGTCTTGTCAATGCTCTGAAGGTAGTTGGCAAGGACATCAAGGACGTTCACGTTGTAGTCAGCGGCGCAGGCGCAGCTGCTATCGCAATCACCAAGCTGCTGCTCACCGCAGGCATTGCAGACGCAATCCTCTGCGACAGCAAAGGTGCAATCTACGAAGGACGCGACGGTCTCAACGACGTTAAGGTTGAGATGTCCAAGATTACCAATAAAGAAAAACGCGCAGGCTCTCTGGCTAACGTTATCAGCGGTGCAGACGTATTTGTCGGCGTTTCCGCTCCTGGCGTTCTGACCCCAGAGATGGTTAAGACCATGGCAAAAGATCCAATCATCTTTGCTTGTGCAAACCCAACTCCAGAAATCGACCCTGCTCTGGCAAAAGAAGCAGGCGCTGCTGTTATCGGTACCGGTCGTTCCGACTACCCGAACCAGGTCAACAACGTTCTGGCATTCCCGGGCATCTTCCGTGGTGCTCTGGATGTTCATGCAACCAAGATCAACGAAGAGATGAAGCTGGCTGCTGCTTACGCGATCGCAAATCTGGTTTCCGCAGAGGAACTCAATGCAGAGTATGTCATCCCATCTCCATTTGATCCACGTGTTGCACCGGCTGTTGCAAGCGGCGTTGCAAAAGCTGCTATCGATACCGGCGTTGCTCAGAAAACCGACGTTACCCCGGAACAGGTTGCAGAGCACACCCGTCAGCTGGTAAACAACAAATAAGTTAAGACATCTTCATCAATGAATGAACTCCTTTCATACAAAACGGACGCCTTTCAAAAGCGTCCGTTTTGTAGTATACAGAGTTTGTTTAAAGATAAACAATCGCCCGATTTTGCAGAGAAAGCAGGAATTTTTTATTTTATATAAATAAAAGTGAGGTGTATTTTTATGTCAGACAAAAAGTTCGAGAAACTGGTTGCTGTAGAAGCACTCAACCTCTTTACAGGAGCAAACGAGGAATTTGCCAAACGTGCAAAGGAATATGTCTTTTATGACGATGTTCCTTCCAGCGAGGAGGAGGTCATCCGCAGGGCAAAGGATGCCGACGGAATCCTGGTCAACCTGTCCACGCAAATTACGGCAAACATCATCGAGCATTGCCCAAAGCTGCGCTACATCGGGATGTGTTGTAGTCTGTACGATGAAAGCAGTGCCAGCGTGGATATTCGCTGCGCCCGCGAGCATGGCATCACCGTCTATGGTGTGTCCGATTATGGAGACATCGGGGTCGGGGAATATGTTGTTTCTCAGCTGATTAGCCTGCTCAACGGCTTTAATGGAAAGCGTTGGGGAGATCATCCGCTGGAGCTGACCGGTGTACCGGTGGGAATCATCGGCATGGGTGCGACCGGACGGGTCGTTACCCGCGCACTGCAATTTTTTGGAGCGGATTTGACCTACTACAACCGCAGCCGCAAGCCGGACATCGAAGAGCAGGGTGTGAAATATCTGCCGCTGGAAGAGCTGCTGAAAAAGAACATCTGTGTATGCACCTGTCTGAATAAATTTGTTACCCTGCTGCACCAGCCGGAATTTGAGGCATTTGGCAACCACAAAATCCTCTTCAACACCGGTCTGACTCCGGCAAGCGATTTGGATGCGCTGAAAAAATGGTTGGCTCATGGGGACAACTACTATTTCTGCGACAACAACATGGCGTTGGGCGACCAGTCACTGCGCGAATTTGAAAACGTCAGCTGCTTTGGCGGATTCTCGGGCGGTTCCTATCAGGCAATCATCCGTCTGACCGACAAATCCATCGCCAACGTGGACCGATTCCTTTCCCTGTAAAGACAACAGACAGGAAAAATCATCGGCAAGGGAGGAAACAGGATGCAGATTCGTCTGGTGACTGCTAGGGAGTTGGATGCCCTGTCGGTCCTTGCACAAAAGCTGTGGGAAGACAATACGCAGGAAGGTTTATGTAAAGAGTTTGCTGGCTACCTTGCCACCGGCGCAGTGTTTGGCGCATGGGAGCAGGAGGAGCTGGTCGGATTTGCCCAGTGCTCTCTGCGCAGGGACTATGTGGAGGGCTGTTCCCATTCTCCAGTGGGGTATTTGGAAGGAATCTTTGTGCTGGAGCCTTTTCGTGGGCAGGGCATTGCCCGCAGGCTGCTTGCTGCCTGTGAAGATTGGGCAAAGCAGCAGAGCTGCTGTGAGTTTGCCAGCGACTGCGAATGGGACAACACCCAGAGCCTTGCTTTTCACCTCGCCTGCGGCTTTGGGGAAGCAAACCGCATCATCTGCTTTCAAAAAAAGCTGTGAGCGTTTGAACGACTGTAAAAACAAAGAAAAAGGAACGCACCGCGGTGCGTTCCTTTTTTGCTGTTCGGATTTACCGTTTGACCTCCACCTTGCAGACGGTGAGGGTGCCTTCGCAGACGGTGAAGCTGATTTCCAGATTGCCAAAGAAAAAGCCGTACACCCTCTGCGGGTCATCCTGATAGGAGGGACGTGGGTCCTGCTCCAGCACACCGGTCAGCGCATCGAGCTGGTCGGCGGGGATGGTTTGCTTTAAATCCTCCGGGATGATGACCTTGAGCGGCTGAAGATGCAGTCCGTCAGTAAAGCCGCCCGTTGCCTGCGGATGGCTGTCGGTGAAGGGAAGATAGGGTTTGATGTCCAAAATCGGTGTGCCGTCCATCAAATCCGCACCCGAAACTCGCAGCACCATGCCGTACTGCGGGTGCTTTTCAATCCCCTCCAGCTTGACCGAGGAAAGCCCGATGGCATTGGGACGGAAGGGAGAGCGGGTAGCAAAGACGCCCATCCGGCGGTTGCCGCCCAGCTTGGGTGGACGCACAGTGGGGGACCAGTCCTCGCGGACCGCCTGGGAAAACTGCCAGATCAGCCACAGGTGAGAAAATTCCTCGATACCGCGCAGTGCCTGCGGGTCGCGGTATTCCGGTTCAAAGACGACCAGCGAGTGCAGCTGCTCGACCAGACCGCTCTGACGCGGGATGCCGAATTTGGTGGGAAACAGGCTGTGCATCCGGGCAATCACCTTGACTTGATAGCGTTCTGACATAGATACCAGTTCCTTTCGTGGTTCATTTATTTTATTATACCGCAAAAACTGCTGCTGTGCTATCCCTTTTGCAGAGGGTGCTGCAATTTTTCTGTCATCGGCTCTTGCAATCCGCCAAAGGATACTATATAATTGAGCTGTTTAAAAATTTTATTTGCGACGTATCTTCTGGAGCACCGACGAAGTCTGCGGCTCCGCCGGCGGTGCCAACAGGGAAGAACGTCAGCGAAAGGAAGAATTGAATATGAATCAGGCAACCAAAAAGACACAGGAAATGGTAAAACTGGCACTGTTTGCAGGGATTATTGTCGTGCTGGCAATGACACCGCTGGGTTATCTGCCCTTGGGAGTCATCCGTCCAACCACCATCCACATCCCTGTTATCCTAGGCTCGATTTTGCTGGGTTGGAAAAAAGGAGCTGCCTTGGGCGGCTTGTTCGGCTTGACCAGCCTTCTTGTCAACACCTTTACCCCAAACCCGACCTCCTTTGTTTTCAGTCCCTTCTACTCGTTGGGAGAAACCGGCGGCAACGGCTGGAGCCTTGTCATCTGCTTTGTTCCCCGCATTTTGGTAGGCGTTGTACCCTACTTTGTGTACAAGGGAATGAAGAAGCTTATTAAAAGTGATGCAGCCTGTCTGACGGTATCGGGATTTGTCGGCTCGATGGTCAACACGCTGCTGGTGATGAACATGATTTACCTCTTCTTTGGGGAAAGCTGGGCTGCGGTCAAAGGGATTGCAGCGGATGTGATTTATGCTACTATCTTGGGCATCATTGCGACCAACGGCATCCCGGAGGCAATCGTAGCGGCGCTGATTACGGCGGCAGTCGGTAAGGTGCTGCTGGCAATGGAAAGAAAATAACAGAATAGAATCAAAACAGCGTGGAATGTCGCAGTACGCGGGATGTTTCACGCTGTTTTTATAAAGGGAGATGGCAGGATGATTTTAGCGATTGATATTGGCAATACCAACATTGTCATCGGCGGTTTTGAAAACGACAACATTTCATTCACAGCAAGGGTTGCCACCGATGTTCTGCGCACCGAGGAGCAGTATGCGGTGGAAATCCACCAGATTCTGCATCTATATGGGTACAGTGCTAAAGAAATGGAAGGCTCGATTATCTCATCGGTGGTGCCGCCGCTGACCACGGTGATGAAGACAGCGCTTAGACAAATCACCGGTAAAAAGCCGATGGTGGTCGGACCGGGACTGAAAACAGGACTCAACATCAAGCTGGACAACCCGGCTTCGCTGGGCGCCGACCGGGTGGCAGATACCGTAGCAGCGATCAGTGAATACCCGCTGCCGCTGTTGGTGGTGGATATGGGTACAGCGACCACCATGTCGGTCATCAACGAAAAGGAAGAGTTTATCGGAGGTGCCATCATGCCGGGACTGCGGCTGTCGCTGGAAGCACTTTCCAGCAAGGCTTCGCTGCTGCCGCACATCGACCTCATCCCACCCAAAAGTGTTATCGGGCGCAATACGGTCGATGCAATGGACAGCGGCATCATCTATGGAGCGGCTTCGATGCTCGATGGAATGATCGACCGCATCCAGCAGGAGCTGGGACAGCCGGTGCAGGCGGTCGCGACCGGAGGACTTTCCAAAAAGGTGACGCCCTACTGCCGCCATTCGATCATCCAGGACCCGAATCTTCTGCTCAAAGGGCTGCGCATCCTGTACTATAAGAATGTAAAATAGAAATGGTGTATCACCGGAAGGGAGAACGATAGGATGAAAACACAAAGATGGATTGGTTGTTTTTTGACGACCCTGCTGCTTTGCCTGCTGCTTTGCCTGCTGCTGTGCAGCTGCGGAATGAACAAGGAAAAGGCAATCGAACAGATGCGGCAGGCACTTTTGACCTCCTCCACTATGGAAAGTGGAAAGTTAAGTGCCCAAATGACCGCGCAGGTGGAGCTGGGCGCAGACAGCATCCCGATGGAGCTGTCGATAGAAGGGGAATTTCAGGACCAGCTGCAAACCATGGCAATGCAAATCGGTGGAGAGCTGATGGGACAGCCCATTCAGACGCAGACCTACCAGAAGGACGGCTTCAGCTACACTCTCGATGAAGCCAGCGGCAACTATGTCAAGATGCCAGCGGCGACTGCCGGACTGGACTACCGACAGTTGGCGACTTTCGGACAGGACAAGATGGTGGAGGTCTATGTGGAGGCGGCAAAGCAGGCACAGGACTTTGCCTTTACCGAGGAAGAGAAGGGACTGCGGGTGCAGTTTACCATGCCGCAGGAACAGTTGGACACCATGCAGCAACAGATGAGTAGTATGATGAATGACCAACTGCTGCCGTCGATGGAACAGCAGCTGCGCACAACGGTGCAGCAGCAGGTGGACCAGATGCTTGAAAGCATGGGTGGACAGGCGCTTGAGGTGGACAAGGAGCAGCTGCAGGCGTTGATTGACCAGCAGGTGCAGATGGTTTTGGAGATGGAGCGAAAGCTGTTCGACTCGCTAAAGATTGGCTCGCTTTCCTGTGATATGCTCATCGAAGATAAGGAGATCAACGACCAGACCATCCGCATGGAGCTGGAATTTGCGCTCAAGGAGCTGGTTGCAACCTTGCAGCCGGACAGCACCGAACAGGAACAGCTGCCGGAAAGCTGCAAGCTGAGCATGGAGATTCACAGCCTGATTCAGCAGTGCAACGAGGAATTTGCTATCGAGATGCCGGACCTGTCGCAGGCGGTCAGCATCGAATAAAGGATTTGAGCAGACGCAACAGGAGGAACCGATGCGAACGATAGAATACCACATCACACCACAGCAGGAAGGAATGTCGGTGGAGCGTTACCTCAAGGGAGTACACGGCTACTCCAGCAGGACGATTGTCAAGCTCAAGCACTATGAGCAGGGGATGCGCTTAAACGGAGAACACACCCGCACCATCGACCTTCTTCGGGCGGGGGATTGCTTGCAGATTACCTTTCTGGACAGCAGCGAGCATGGGGTGGAGCATTTTATCCGCTCCAATCGCCAGGTCCCGGTGGTGTATGAGGATGAGGACCTGCTGGTTTTCAACAAACCTGCGGATATGCCCTGCCACCAATCCTGCGGACACGCGGCGGACACACTGGCAAACGTCTTTGCTGTCCACTGCGACCGGTTGGGTGTGGACTTGATGTACCGTCCGCTCAACCGACTGGACCGCGACACCAGCGGCGCGGTGCTGGTTGCCAAAAACCGCTATGCCGCAGCGGCAGTGACCAACAATTTTCATAAGACCTATCAAGCCATCCTGTTGGGAGCGCCACCTCAGCCGCAGGGCAGGGTGGATGCGCCCATCCGTCGGGAGCAGCCCGAGCAGATGCGCCGCATTGTGGCGCCGGACGGTTAGCGGGCGGTGACTAACTATCGGGTGTTGGCGCAGGCAGAGGGCTTGAGCTTGGTCGATTTTGTGCTGGAAACTGGTCGCACCCATCAGATACGGGTGCACATGGCGCATCTGGGCTGTCCGGTTTTAGGAGACGGGATGTACGGTCAGCCAAGCTCTTTGATTGCCCGACAGGCGCTGCACTGCCGCAGAATCTGCTTCCCGCATCCGCTGGATAAAAGGGAAATCACGGTGGATTGTCCGCTGCCGCAAGATATGGAGACGTTGGCAGAACAGATTTTAAAAGGATAGGACAAAGGGAGAGAGCAGTTCTCTCCTTTTTGTTTATCAAGATTTTGTAAAAGTTTTTTGGCAAATGTAGACTTATTGAAAAGGGAATGGTACACTGTTTTTGAATCAAGTGTAAAAGAGGTGGGGTCATGCAAAAGGAACAGACAGTAAAAAGCAGAAAACTTTTATGGAGCAAAGGGCTGCTTGCATTACTTTCTCTGGCGGTGCTGGCAGCCGGGCAGCTGCTGTCACAGTCGGTCGGCACTTTGCTGAGTTTTGCACAATTTCCGGTCGACCTGTGCAATCTTGCAGTCGGTGTGGTGTATGTTCTGTCGGTGCTGTACGGACTGTCCTGGGTTTGCAGGGCGCTCGGACTCTCGTTTGCCGATTGCCGCATTCTTCCGGTTCACTTTTCTCTGCTGTGGACGGTTATTGCGCTGGCAATGCCGGGAATCGTCTGCCTGATTTTACTCAACCTGCCCGGCAGCTGGGAGGTAGCACCGCTCTCTCATGAACAGTTGGCGGCTTTGCTGAGTGCTGCGGTCTGTGTCATCGGGCTGGGAGCCGGTATCGTGGAGGAGGCAATTTTTCGCGGCGTTTTTTTCACGGTGCTGGAACGGCTGGTGGGACGCTGGGCGGCTGTTTTGCTCCCTTCGGTGCTGTTTGCCGCCTTGCATCTGATTGGCAGACCGATGGACCTGCCCAGCTTTTTGCAGTTGATGATAGCAGGAAGTCTGGTGGGCATCCTGTTTTCACTGGTGACACTGGAAAACAACAGCATCTGGTCGGCGGCTTTGATGCACGGGGTATGGAATCTTGTGATGGTCGGCGGTCTGCTGCACATCGGAACGGTCGCAGACAGCGATGTATGGGTACAGTATCTGTTGGACAGCGATTCACTGTTGCTGACCGGCGGTGACTTTGGCATCGAGGCATCCATCGTTTCTATTGTGGTTTATCTTGCCTTTGCTTGCCTCAGTCTGAGTCGATGCAGGCGAAAGGGTTTGCTGGAAGTAAGAGGATGCAAAGTTTTTGAGAGGAAGGAAAAGAGAAATTGAATATTTTATTTTTAGGGGATGTTGTCGGAAAAGCAGGCTGTCAGGCGGTCATGCGCCATCTGCGCAGCTTAAAGAAACTGTATGCCATTGACGCCTGCATCATCAACGGGGAAAATTCTGCCGAGGGCAATGGAATCACGCCGGAAAGTGCGCAGATGCTGTTCGATGCGGGCGCGGATGTCATCACCACCGGCAACCATGTCCTTAAACGAAGAGAGATTTACCCGCTGCTTGAGGAAGAAAAGGGAATCATTCGACCGGCAAACTACCACCCCAGTGTGCCCGGCAGCGGAATGTTTGTGCTGGACTGCCTGCGCTGGCAGCTGTGCGTTATCAATCTGCAGGGACAGATGACAATGGACAACTGCGCCAACCCCTTTGAAACGGTCGACCGTCTGCTGCAAAAGGCGGGTACCAAAAATATTCTGGTGGACCTGCACGCGGAGATGACCTCCGAGAAAAAGGCGATGGGCTACTATCTGGACGGCAGGGTGTCCGCTGTGGTCGGCACCCACACCCATGTACAAACGGCAGACGAACGGGTGCTGCCAAAGGGGACAGCCTACATCACCGATGCCGGGATGTGCGGCGGCAAAAACTCGGTGCTTGGGGTCAAGCAGGAAATCATCATCAAAAAGTTTATTGATAATATGCCTGCCCGCTTTGAGTATGACCCGAAGGAAATTGAACTGAACGGCGTGGTAATTTCCGTCGACCAGTCCACCGGAAAGGCGCAGAGCATCCAGCGGGTCAGCGTTGCGGATTGATGTGGAAAGATGAGAAGGAATAGAAAATGAAAGAACGATTGAATCAAAGGGCAGCGGCGGCGCTGGTCGTGCTTGGACTGCTTGCCGACAGCTTGAGCGGATGCGGACAGGCACAGATTGGGGAAAAGCAGGCTTTTAGCCCCAATGTGACCGAACAGGAGCAGACACAGCAGGAGGAGCAACAGTACCTGGAGCAGCTGAAAATATCGGGTGACTACGACCTGCTGACCGCTTCGCCCTGGAACTGTGCGCAGCTGAACAGCCGTTCGGCAGCTACACTGCTGTATGATGCACCGGTCAGCCTTCAGACCGATTTTTCCACCCAGCCGGCACTGGCGGAGGTTTCCGGCAGTGGGACTGAGTGGACACTGACGGTAAAAGAGGGCATTGAATTTTCGGACGGCTCGCTTCTGACAGCAAAGCACATCGATGACAGCTTGACGCTGGCGTTGGCAGAAGGCTCCTACTATCGGGCACGGCTGGAAAATATCGCCAGCCACAAAGTTTTGGGGGACAGCGTGCAGGTCACATTGAATCAGCCGGATGCTTTGTTTGCCAACCTGATGACCTTTCCGGTAGCAAAGTGGGATGGCAGCCGCTATATCGGCACAGGACGGTACCGTCTGGCATCCCAGGGGGAGGACAGCGTCCTTTTGGAACGCAATCCTTCCTATTGGGGAAAACAGCCGAGCATCCAGCGCATCGAAATGATTCCATTGAAAAAAACGGATGTGGAAACCTACAGCCTGAAACTGGGAAAGATCGACTGCCTGTACATCGACGGCGCTTCGGCGGACATCAGCAACCTGTCGGCAGGCAGCTATCCGGTGACCGCCAATCAGCTGATTTTTCTGGGTGCAAACGCCTCTCGAGGGCAAACGGCAAATGCGGAAGTCCGCAAAGCAATCAGTCGGGCAATCGACCGCGATTATCTGATGCGCACCTCGCTGACCACCTCGGGCAAGGCAAGCGACCTGCCGCTCCATCCCGATTTTTTTGCAATGGAAGGCGATACTGTTCCGGTACAGAATATCGACGAAGCAAAGCAGATGCTGACCCAGGCGGGCGCCTTGGATGGCGAAGAGATGCTGGAGCTGACCCTTTTGTACAGCACCGACGGTGCGGACCGGGCACAGCTGGCAAATCAGTTGGCAGCGCAGCTGGCGCAGGTAGGAATTCAAATCACGCTGGACGGCAGATCGAGTGCGGACTACTTTTCTGCCCTGGAATCGGGCAGCTATGACCTGTATCTGGGCGAGCTGCTGCTGGGGGACGACATGGATTTGAGCCATCTGTTCACCCGCGGGGAGCATTACGGCTACGGTGTGGCTCCTTCGCAGCAGCTGTTCTCCCTGTATCAGACCGCCTACTCCACAGGTGAGAGCTGGGATGCCTTTGCAGCGCAATTTGTGCAGGAATATCCCGTTATTCCGCTTGCTTTTCGCAGCGGTTCCTTCTGCTTTTCGCGGCAGCACACCTTGAAGGTGACCGCTCTGCGCAGCGATTTGTTTTACAATATCGACAGCTGGCAATCTTAAAAAGTTTGTAACGGTTGTTAAATTTTCACCTATCGACCTCTTTCTGGCAGCGGGGATTTGTAAATAAAGCATGAAATGGATGAAAATGGAATAGAAAGCCTGTTCAAAAGGCATAAAATACGGTATAATTATTTCATTGACAATTATGCCCTTAAAAAGCGTCGGTCGGACGCATAGAAAGGAACGTGTGATTTATGATTAAATTTGAGAATCATCTTGGAGCGATCGAGATCTCACAGGATTATTTTGCAAACCTGGTCGGCCATGCTGCCTCCGAGTGCTTTGGCGTTGCCGGTATGGTAGAAAGCACGGCTTCCCAGGGACTGAGATATATTCTGAAAAAGGATGAGGCACAGGACAAGGGTGTTAAAGTGCGCACCGTTGCCGGTGGTCTTGTCATTGATTTGCACATCGCAGTTACCTACGGCGTTAATATCTCCGCCATCGTCAAGAGCATTGTCAACAAGGTACGCTACACTGTCGAGGAGGCAACCGGTCTTCAGGTGGCAAAGGTCAACGTATTTGTTGACGATATGAAGCAGTAGCGTCATGGATGAATCTTTTGGTAAGGAGTGTATTATCGTGATAAAGGGAACTCAGCTCAGGGATGCGTTTATCTCTGGCGCAAACAGCATTTCAAATTGCAGACAGCAGGTAGACGCGCTCAATGTATTCCCTGTACCGGACGGCGACACCGGAACAAATATGTCGATGACCATCAATGCGGCAAAACGGGAGCTGGAAACCCTGCGGGATGACCCAACCGTTGAGCAGGTAGCCAAAAAGGCAGCCTCTGCTTTGCTGCGTGGCGCAAGAGGAAACTCCGGCGTTATAACGTCTCAGCTTTTCAGAGGTTTTGCGAAAGAACTGGAGGGGATAGAAGAGGCTGATACGGTTACTCTGGCAAAGGCTTCTGCGAAGGCTGTGGAAACGGCATATAAGGCGGTTATGAAGCCTAAAGAGGGAACAATTCTTACCGTTGCAAGGGTAATGAGCGAAAGTGCGCTTAAATACTGTCATAAAATTACAGATGTAGCGGAGTTTATGGAAGCGGTAATAAAAGACGGACATGCTATCCTTCTTCAGACAAAGGAAATGCTCCCTGTACTTAAACAGGCTGATGTTGTTGACGCCGGAGGTATGGGACTTCTTTATGTTCTTGAGGGGGCGTTAAAGATTGCATTTGACAATACTGACGTTAAAATTGAGGAAAGCGCGTCAGGTCAGGCTAAAAAAGAATATGCAGCCCTTGCGTCAGTTGATAATGAGAGTATAACTTTCGGATACTGTACGGAATTTTTTATTAATGTGCAAAATGCTCCCGAGTCTACTGTCGGCGGACTTAAAAACTATCTCAGCTCAATAGGAGACAGAACAGCATTGGCGATAGTCTGGTGATCGGTGAGGATGACGAGGCCTTTAAAGTCCATGTGCACACGGATCATCCCGGTATGGCTATAGAAAAGGCTCTTTCCATCGGAAGCCTTTCGGGACTTAAAATAGATAATATGCGTGAACAGCATACGAATAAAATTGATTTTGAGAGCGAGGGAAAAGCAGCTGTTAAAGCTGAACCCGAAGAAAAGAAGGAACATAAGGAAACGGGATTTATTTCCGTTTGTTCAGGAA
>ENA-ORTI01001140-ORTI01001140.1-human-gut-metagenome-genome-assembly--contig:-NODE-1140-length-28641-cov-15.306164_pt1 | contig 28641 bp, 19 predicted proteins | sample MGYA00242071_ERZ509191 | MGnify/ENA primary metagenome ERZ509191 (study PRJEB26280, sample SAMEA2338832) | human gut metagenome | biome: human gut; feature: human-associated habitat; material: faeces...
ATTGATAAATGTTATTGATTAAAACAACTGTTCAATTTGCACTTGCAATTATCCTATATTTACGAAAGCCAGATCCAGAATATCCTTTACAATATCCGGCATAAGCAGCAGCTTCCGGTTTATGACAAATCCCTGATCCGCATGCTCTTCAAGGATGATGAAATCCTCCATTTCTGCGGACCTGCCAGCCTGGTCAAAAAAGTGAAGAAAGTGACAAGAGTCCGCTATGGCGGGCCTGTTTACAGCTTCCGGATCTGCCGAGGGGTGTATTATCGGGTGGGCTCTATGAAAGTGGGCAAAGAGACCCAGGAGTATTGGAACGCAGAAGATGACGGGAAATTCTGGATCACCAATCAGCGAATCGGCTTTTTGGGCTGCAGCAAACATTTTTCCTTCGATTTGTCAAAACTGGATGCCATAACCAGCGGAGAAGGCGGTATACAGATCTTCAAGAGCGGCAGGGACAATCCCTATGTGGTGAGTCTGCCTTCCTACGATATTCCCTGTCAGGTGCTTTCCTGCCTGCTGAATCAAAGGGACCGTTGACGGGGCTATAAGAGAGACTTTGTTGGTGACAAAAAAGTGCCATCGTTTACGGTGGCACCCTTTTGCGCTATACTATACGTATAGAAGTTTACACAGGAAAGTAGGGATTCTCATGCAAAAATCCAAAATCTTGACATTGGCCATCCTGGCCTCTTTACTGTCCACTCCCTGTGCCTGGGCAGCCCATAAGAAAACGGCACCGGAGGCAGGAAAGCCAGCAGCTGTCCAGACGGAAAAAGCAGCTCCTGCCAAAACAGAAACGGCAGCAGCCGGGACGGAAACCCCAGCAGCTACCGGGGAAGCAGCTGCAGAACCTCTGCCGGCAGATGCCTATGAAGCTGCCAAGATCGTTACAGGAGAAAAGACGGCCCTGGCTGACAGCTATGCTTCCCTGAAAGCGGATGAAAGCGCTCTCCTGGTGAAGAATGGAGCGGATGTGTCCCTATCCCATGGAGCCATCACCAAGAGCGGAGCCACTACGGACGTACTGGGCAGCAAGTTCCATGGGCTCAATGCTGCCGTCCTGGCAGCGGATGGGGCTCTATCCATGGACGGCTGTACCATCCGTACGGAAGCGGACGGAGCCAATGCAGTGTTCGCCACCGGAGCTAAGGGCAGCGTAAAGCTCCATGATTCCAACATCCGGACCACAGGGGCTTCTTCCCGGGGCCTGGATGCCACGGAAGGCGGCAAGATCACTGCGGACAACATCAATATCGGAACTGCCGGCCTCCGGTCCGCAGCGCTGGCCACGGAACCTTCCGGAGCCAGTGTCACCGTAAGCAAGAGCACCATCAATACTTCTGGGGAAGGGTCTCCTCTGCTATATTCCAAGGGAGCCATCAAACTCAGCGAGGCCAAAGGCACGGCTGGGGCCAGTGAAATCGCCGTGGTGGAAGGGAATAATTCCATCCATCTGGAATATGTGGACCTGTCCGGCAACGGCACCCACGGGGTGATGCTCTACCAGAACAAGACCCGGGACAACGGCACCGACGGCAAGGCATTGGGCCGGTTCTCCGCCAAGGGTTCTGCCCTCCGCAGCCTGAAGGAAGGGCCCCTGTTCTATGTGACCAATACTGCAGCCCGGATCTATTCGGAAATGACCACCATGCAGTATCTGGGCGGCACCCTGATCCGGGTGGAAGCCAATCAGTTCGGAGATGAAGGGACCAATGGCGGGGATTTGACCTTCATGGCCAACAACCAAGGGCTCTACGGCAATGTGTCCGCGGATGCCAGCAGCACCATCTTGATGGATCTCCAGAATGGAAGCCACTGGTCCGGCGCCATCAATACGGATAAGACGGCGAAAAAGGCAGATGTGAACCTGGATGCTTCTTCCAGCTGGTCCATTACGGCTGACTGTCATCTGGATGCCTTTACGGACGGGAATCCGGCTATGACCAACCTGAAAGGCAACGGCCATACCATCTATTACAACAGCAGCAATACGGCCAACACCTGGCTGGGAGGCAAGACTTACGAACTCCAGGGAGGCGGCTATCTGAAACCGGAGAAGTAAGAGTACAGAGTGTAGGGCGAAGAATGCAGAGTAGAAAGTGAAGAGGGTCAGATCATGAAAAACACGAAAAAAATCACGGCGTCTTTGCTGGCCGCTTTGGCTTTGACAGCTCCCTGCTTTGCTGCGGGGGCGGCCCAGCCGGCCAGTGAAAAAACGGCCCAGACGGCCCCTTTGACCAAAGAGGACCGGGAACGGGCGGAACTGCGGACCAAGACCTATAAGGCCCTGCTGGACTTGTACCACAAGAAACCCAAATCCCGGAAGGCCATCCAGAACGCCTTCGGCTATGCGGTGTTCGTGGACACCAGCTACAGCGTGGGACTTTTGGGGGGCGGCCACGGCCGGGGCCGTGCCATCAACCAGCACAGCGGCCGGGAAGTGTTCATGAAGATGGGTGAGATGAAGGTGGGCCTGGGCCTGGGGGTCCGGCAGTCCAATATCATCTTTGTGTTCGGCAATGAAGACGCTTTCAATTCTTTCATCACCAAAGGCTGGACCTTTGGGGGCGAAGCGGTGGCTGCTGCCGGCGATGGGGTCAACGGTGACGCCCTGGAAGGATCCTTCCAAGTGGCTCCAGGTATGTGGATGTACCAGGTGACCACCAAGGGCCTGGCTGCAGAACTGACTGTCAAGGGAACCCGGTTCTATGTGGATAAGGATCTGAACGTGGATACGGTGGTCGACTGATGGAACCCAAAGAAGCAGCCGGAGTGCTGACTTTGCGGCCAGTGGCCTGGTACCGGGGTCTGATGCCGGAGAAATTCGGTCTGCCCCGGCAGAGCGGCCTGGTGCCGGAGCTGACCGGACGGGTGGAAATGGCAGAAGGATTCCGGGAACGGGAAGCTTTCCGTGGCTTGGAAGGCTTTTCCCATGTATGGCTGATTTGGGGGTTCTCCCGGAATCACACCTGGTCTCCCACAGTGCGGCCGCCCCGGTTGGGGGGCAATACCCGGCTGGGAGTCTTCGCCACCCGGTCTCCCTTCCGTCCCAATCCTCTAGGTCTTTCTTTAGTGGAATTGGAAAAGATTGCTTGGGATGGGCCCCAGGGCCCGGAAATATGGGTGAAGGGGGCGGACCTGATGGACGGGACTCCCATTTATGACATCAAGCCCTACGTTCCCTATGCTGATGCCAGGCCGGAAGCCCGGAGCGGATTTGCCCAGGGAGCGGACGGCACGCTGGAAGTCCATTGTCCTCCGGATCTTTTGGCAAAACTTCCGGAAGACCAGCGGGGTGCTTTGTTGGGAATCCTGGCCCAGGATCCCCGGCCCCATTACCAGAAAGATCCTGACCGGGTCTATGGGATGGCCTTTGGGCAGTGGAATGTGAAGTTCCGGATTACAGAAGGAATTGTATATGTAATCTCTTTAGAAAATGCTTAAAAATAAGCAAAAATAAGAGCTATTGTCTGCTTTTGGCAGGTAATGGCTCTTTTTTTCTTATACCCTTGCAATTACATAGGAAAAGAGTATAATTTACTACCATAAAGTCAAGATATGTGCTGACTTGTGTAAAGAAATGGTAAAGGGGTTGTTTGTATGAATCGGGTCTATAAAGTCATTTTCAACCGAAGCCGGCAGCTGGTCCAGGTGGTGCCGGAATATGCCCGGAACAAGGGGAAAACAGTGTCAGAATCCCGGAAAGGAGGAATCCGAGGCCTGGCCAAAGTCCTGCTCTCTTTACTGGCTGCTATGATGATCGCATCTCCAGGGTATGCGGCGGATTCCACTGGGGGAAGTACGGACAGCGGGAATACCACTTATATTTCTGATACGAATACGGATGCCCAAAATATCCAAGCTCTGGACAAGCAGGTGGCTCAGAATGCCCAGGATATTGCTGCCAATAAAACTGCAGCAGATACCAACACCGCCGACATTGCCACAAACAAAACCGATATAGAAACCAACAAAACATCCATTGCTGCAAACAAGACAGCTATCGGCAAGAATACCTCGGATATTGCCACGAACGCAGCCAATATTTCTGATAATAAAACCGCCATTGCGGATAACAAGACGGCCATTGACAAAAACACCTCTGCTATTTCTGCCAATGCTTCCAATATTTCCACCAATACCCAAAACATTGCAGCCAACAAAACAAATATTACAGACAACACAACTGCCATCAATGCCAATAAAACCAGTATTGCCGCAAATACCTCAGACATCACCAGCCTGAAGGATCTTTCCAATATTACTGACGCCGGGAAGACCGTCCTCAAAGAACAGGCCAAACAGGCCGTGAAGGTGGCTGCAGGAAATCGGGTCACAGTAACGCCCACCGGATCGGAAACAGGGGATGGGACCATTACTTACACCGTTTCCGCCAATAATGACGGGGCCATTTCCATCGGCGATACCAATTTGGTATCCGGCGCGACTCTGTATACGGAATTGCGCCCGGCTTCCACCGGTACTTATTACTACATCAGCAGCACCAATACTACTGCCCAGAATCTGATCAGCCTGGACGCTACCTTGAACAAGGCATTGGCGGCACTGGACATCGATATGACGGACAGTTCTGCCTATACCTCCAAGCTGAGCAAATATTTCAAGGTGAATCCGGAAGAGACCGCTTCAGCTGACGGAAAGACCAAAACTTACGCTCCTGATGCCGCTGCCAACGGCACCAACTCCGTAGCCGTCGGGCCCAGCGCCCAGGCCGGGGAAAAGTCAATCGACACCAGCACCGGAACTTCTACAACCACAATTACCGGAGGCACCAGCAGTGCCGCCATCGGCGACAGTGCCAAGGCCAATGGGAATCAGTCGGTGGCCCTGGGGTTTAATTCCCAGGTGCTGAACACTACGGATCAGGATGGCAAGACTACAGCAGCCATTGCTGGCAGTACGGCCATCGGCAGCGGAGCCATAGTCAATGGTGCCAGCAACGCTACGGCTGTTGGCACAGGTGCCCAGGTCAATGAAACGGCTACAGGGGGCATCGCCTTCGGTAAAGGGGCCGTAACCGGGGAAGATAAGGGAACAGTTACCGTCGGTGATGCAACGGCAAATGTGGCCGCTGTGGGCGGTGAAAACAGTGTGGCTTTAGGAACGTCTGCCAAGGCCAGCGGCAATTCGGCCCTGTCCCTGGGCAATGGGGCCCAGGTCAACAACTACACCACCCAGTCCGGTACCACTGTGACCAAAACGGTGAATTCCGGCAGTACAGCTATCGGCAGCGGCGCTATAGTTACTGGTGCTAATGATGCTGTTGCTTTTGGGAGCGGTGCAAAAGTCGAAGGTACGGGAAACAATGCTGACGATTCCCTGGCCATCGGCAAGAGTGCTTCTGTAGCGACTGCCAAGGACGCTATTGCTTTGGGCACCAGTGCAGCTGTTGCCAGCGGCGCCACCAATGCTGTTGCCATCGGCAATACGGCCAAAGCCAATACATCCAATACCACCGCCATCGGCTACAACGCCAGTGCTACCGGTGCAGGGGCGATAGCCATCGGTGAAAATACATCCACTTCCACGGAAGGGGGCATCAGCATCGGCAGCGGTACCAGTGTATCAGGCAAGTCCATTGTTATCGGCTATGCTACCGACGCCAATGGAAATACGGTGAAAACAGAGTCCCAGAATACCGATGCGGTAGCCATCGGCAACGGGGCTCAGGCCAATGCCAATGATTCCATTTCCATCGGTCATCAGGCAGGAAAAGATACGAATGAAGGCCGTACCAGCGGTTATGGTTCTCTTATCGCCATCGGCACCAATGCAGGCGGCAATGTCAAAGGCATGCAGAACGTGGCCCTGGGCAGCGGTGCTGGCAGCAATGTCAAGAGCAGCTATAACGTGGCCATCGGGTCCAATGCAGGGTCCGGCATTAACTATGCGGCTGCTGCCGATTCCAATCCTCAGGATGGTTATAACATTTCCATTGGTTACGAGGCCAATTACCAGAGTGCTGATGCAAATGCAAAAAATATTAAGGAATCCATTGCCATTGGGCACAGTGCCAATGCGGTGTCTGAGGCGACAGCTTTAGGCACGGGAGCAACGGCGTCGGGAGATAAATCCATGGCTTTGGGGTACAATGCTGCGGCAGCTGATTCTGATAGTATCGCACTGGGAGATAAAGCCAGTGCAGGAGGCGGCAATATTGCCATCGGCAGCGGTTCCCAGGCTCCGGCTGTTGCATCCTATGACAAAGGGTATCTGACCGGCAGCACTTCTGTTAACGGCTATATTTCCGTAGGCGGTACTACCAGTGCCACGGGTACTACAGTCCTGCGCCGGATTTCCAATGTAGCCGACGGGGCAGCCGATCAGGATGCAGTTACAGTAGCCCAGTTGAAAGCTGCTTATACTGATCTGGAAGGTACCATCAAGACTACGGATACGAAAATCAGCGATACCTATACCCAGTCGGCTATCGATTCCAAGATTTCTACGGTGGAAAGCAAAATCACCGCTTCTCAGACCAAATATTTTTCCATCAATCCGTCCAGCGATACCCTGACGGCCAATGTGAACAACGATGGGGCAAGCACTACTGGCGCTGCCGACGCCATGGCTATCGGTCCCAATGCCACTGCCACCAGTGCCAAAGCCGTAGCCATCGGCAACAACGTCTCTGCCAGCGGCAAGGGCAGCATTGCTCTCGGTACAGCAGACAATCCAGCAACGAGCACGACGGTCACTGAAGGCGGCAATACCAGTGCCAATCCCCATGTGACTTCTGCCGAAGGGGCCAACAGTGTGGCCATCGGTACTTCTGCCATCGCCCAGACAGACAATTCTGTGGCCCTGGGCACCCGTGCCTCCGTTTACACCTCCAATGTGACGGATCCCGCTACCAATACTACGGTCAAAGTGGGCCAGCAGTCCATCGCCATCGGCTATGAATCAGAAACGAGAAACAGCAACGCTACCTCTATCGGCAGCGGGGCCAAGGCGTACAGCGATGGTTCCACTGCCATTGGCCACAGCGCCTATGCCCAGGGAGCGGATTCCGTGGTCATCGGCACGTCCAGTACAGCCTATGGGGCATCTTCCGGCATCGTGGGGAAGAGCAATACCATTAATGGCAGCAATACTTATGCTGTTGGCAGTGAAAACAATGTCAATGGCAGCTGGGGTGCCGTTACCTACAGTGGGCTTTATGGCAGCAAGAATACGGTGAATCCTGTAGCCGATACGTCCGGCAATACGAAACACGGTATGGACAGCCTCTCTATCACCGGCAACAGCAACACCATCAATCAGGGGTCTTATTCCGATACAGTACAGAATATCTCTATTCTGGGAAACAGCAACAGTGTCACCGGTGCCAGCAGTGATGAAGCCAATGCAGGGACCACGGCCAACATCACTGTGATTGGTGGCAGCAATGCGGTAACCGGCCGTGATGGGGCAGGTTCTGATGATATGGGCAAGACCTGGAACCAGCTGACCCGGACGACGGTCATCGGCTATAAAAATACAGTCAATCAGGCAGCGGCCACCACTTCTCTGGCGGATACCCAGATTCTGGGGAATGATGTGACCGCAACCTTGGGCAATTCCGTTTATCTGGGTACCGGCGCTGCAGCGAAGAATGCCAATGTGGCCGATGCCACTACATTAACGGATGCAGAACAGGCAGCCGTGGATGCGTTGGACACCACAGGCATGACGGATACGGAAAAAGCAGCGGCCCAGGCCAAGGCCAAAGCGGCGGCACGGTATGCCACCAATCTGGCAGCCATGAAAAAAAGCGGTACCACGGCCGGCCTGCAGTCTCTCAGCACGGATACTGCCTATGATGATGGGGCCAGCTATAGCTATGCCGGCAGCAGTCCTGCCGGCGTTGTCACGGTAGGTACTGTTGGTTCCGAACGCCGGATCCAGAACGTGGCCGCCGGTTTGGTGAGTGCTTCCAGCACTGATGCAGTGAATGGCTCCCAGCTCTATGCCCTCACTCGGCAGCTCCGGTTCGGCGGGGATAATTCCATTATTGGTGATACGACTGACGGGGACACTGAGGTGGTGAAACGGGGATCCGGCGAGGCCTTGAGCATCATCGGCGGGGCCGGGGTTACTACGGCAACCGTTGACGGCAAAACTACGGTCACTGTGGATTCCACCAAGCTTACGGACAACAACATCGGAGTTATTGCCGACAGCACCAACAACAGCCTTTCCGTAAAACTGGCCAGTGACCTGAAAAAACTGAACTCCGCTTCCCTGGGTTCCGGCAGCGGGGACAGCTATAAGGAAACCATCAAGCTGGATGGGACCAATGGAAAGGTAACGGTAGCTGATTCCAGCGGTACCGTAAAGACTACCCTGGATACCACAGGCCTCACGATTTCCAACGGTCCGAAATTCACCAGCAGCGGTATCGATGCAGCCAATCAGCAAATCCATAATGTGACGGCAGGTACGGCTGATGCAGATGCGGTTAATGTTAAGCAGTTGCAATCTGCCCGTACCCTTCTGACCAAGGGCACCAATACGACTCTGGCCGATACAGAAGCCGATGGGCACCATACGTATACAGTAAATGTGGACAACCTGGCAGTGAAGGCCAATGGGACAGGAACTACCACAGTGGCACTGGCCAACGGAATCAACTTCCAGAATGGCACCAATACGACAGCAGCCGTCGGCGCAGATGGCACGGTGACCATCAGTGCCACCCATAACAGGCTCAGTACGGTATCTGCAGCTCCTACAGGGACGAAAGATGACGTGACCCTGACCCTGACCGATGCGGACGGGAATACGGTTACGTCCACCGGCCTCAAGAATACCTATACCACTGTCACCAAGGACGGTACGGCCCATACTGTCACCTTTGCCCGGAATGATGGGACAACCGAAACTTTGTCTCTGGGCGACCTGGACGGTGCTTCTAAGGGTGAACTGGCTACTGCTGCCGCGAAAGCAACCTCTGAGGTGACCAACGGCACAAACGTGACGTCTGTTACGAAGACAGCGGGCAATAACGGCCAGAATATCTATACCGTCAATGTGGATGACCTGGCTGTTAAGACGACTTCCGGTGAGAAGAAGTCCGTCCATCTGGCAGATGGCCTTGTCTTTGCTGATGGCACCAATACGACGGCAACAGTAGGCGACAATGGCACCATTAAATATAATGTATCCGATGCTGCAATCAGGAAACAGGCAGTACAGGCTGTCAATGTAACGGGTGGCAGCAATGTAACGGTTACGCCGGAAACGAATATGGATGGTACCCTCAAGACCTTTACTATCAGTGCCACTCACAATGCTCTGAAATCAGCAAAGTTGACGAAAGGCACCAATGATGTGTCCACCCTGACCATTACTGGCAATGACGGTGATAGTGCGTCTGTGGATATTAAGAACACCTATCTGACAGTGAGCAAGGATTTGGCGGCCAAGACAGTCACCTTCACCAGCAACGACGGTACCACTCCGGCAACGACGTTGAGTCTCAGTGACTTCGGGGCGGCCAGCACCACAGATATGACTGCGGCTGTTGCCAAAGCCACTACGGAAGTAAGAGCCGGGGCCAATGCATCCCTGGGAACAGTGGAAACGGATACGACCGACCAGCACAAGATTTATACAGTAAATGTGGACAATCTGGGGGTATCACAGAATGGTACTAAAGTAGGCACTGGCGTTTCCCTGAAGAATGGTCTGAATTTCACCAACGGAACCAATACCACAGCCAGTGTGGCAGAAAACGGGACCGTTTCTTACAGTGTTTCCAACGATGCCATCGAGGCCCAGGCTAAAAATGCAGTAGTGGTGGCAGCTGGTGACAACGTTTCCATTGATGCGCCTACCGATGTAAACAATGTGAAGACTTACACGGTCAAGGTCAATGATCTGAAGCTCCAGGCCAATGGGGAAGATAAGGGCACCCGGAAACTGGCTGAGGGCATCAATTTTGCCAATGGTAAAAATATCACGGCTGCGGTTGAAAATGGGAAAGTCGTTTACAGTTTAAATGAAGCCCTGACGGATTTAACCAGTGTGACAGCGAAAGATACCGCAGGCAATCAGACACTGGTTTCTGGAAGCGGTGTAACCATTACTCCGGCTGCGGCAGGGGCACAGCCCATCTCTCTGACTACCAACGGTCTCAGCATGGGTAATCAGCAGATTACCAATGTAGCCAGCGGTGGCGATACAGACACCAATGCGGCCAATATCAGCGATGTCAAACGTTTGGTACAGGCGTCTGCTTCCGGTACTACTGAAACCGGCTTCAACGTCAAAGGCGATGATGCAGATGCTAAAAAAGTGAAATTGGGCAAGCAGCTCAATGTGGTAGGTGGTACAACTGATTCTACCAAGCTGTCGGACAACAATATTGGCGTAGTGACTGCGGCGGATGCGGATGGCAATGCTACTTTGACAGTGAAACTGAACAAGGCGATTGCTCTTGATTCCGTCACCGCTGGCAACAGCACGTTGGATACCAATGGCCTGACCATTACTGGCGGTCCGAAGTTCACCAAGAGTGGCATTGATGCAGGCAGTCAGAAGATTACCGGCGTAGCAAATGGTGAAAATTCTACCGACGCCGTCAACAAGGGCCAGTTGGATGCTCTCCAGACCCAGGTCAGCGGCGGGTGGAACCTTTCAGGGAACAATGCAGAAGGGACTGCCGTGACGGTGCAGATCGGTGCTGGCAAAGCTGTGACTTATGATAACGGCAACTATACCAAGTCTGTGGTTGCCAAAGATGACACTACCGGAAATGCCACGGTGAAAGTGGATGTGACTACTGGCACCTTTGGCTCCGGTACCGGCGATAAGGCCGGAACGGTTACTTCCACGGCCAATGGCCTGGCAACGACCCAGGATGTGGCCAATGCCATCAACAGAGCTTCCATCAGCGTAGTGGCCGACAATACACCGGAAAACAGAACGGCAGTCAAGGCTGGGGACGCCATCCATTTTGCCAAGGATGGCAACCTGACTTTAGTGCAGAATGGTACTACCTTTACCTATGGACTGAATCCAGAAATCAGTATTTCCAAAGTCACTACGTCCGATGCGACGAAAGGCTCCACGGTCCAGACGGCAGAAGGCGTTACGACTACTGACGCAGCAGGCAACACCTATATCCAGAATGGGCAGGGCATTACCCTGACGCCCAAGACTCCAGAAGCCGGCAAGACAGCTGTTATCTTGTCTAATAAGGGGCTGAACAATGGTGGTAACGTCATCAGTGGTGTTGGTGCTGGGTCGGCAGATACCGATGCTGTCAATGTGGCACAGCTGAAAGAAGTGAATGACAAGGTAGGCAGCGGTTGGCAGATTGCCGGTAATGACGGACAGAAGGTGGCGGATATCGGCGCCGGCAAGAAGGTATCCTTCAAGACGGACAGCCAGTATCTGACCGCCAAGACGGAAGCTGCAGGAACTGATGCAGCGAATGTGACTTATGGACTGAAAACCAAGGTGCTGACTGTTTCGTCGGATGGCAAAGTTTCGTCCGTCGAGACGGCAGAGGATGGCCTGGCTACTGCCAAGAACGTGGCGGAAACCATCAACCAGACTTACTGGACAGCAGCTTCCGGAAAATCCGGCAGCGGCAGCCAGTCGGATGAGACGGCCAATGATGCGGATAAACGGATTTCTGCAGGAGATACGGTAACCTTCAATGCCGGGAACAACCTGTCCCTTGTCCAGAACGGTGCTTCTTTTACCTATGGGCTCCAGGCGGATCTGACTGGTATGAACACCGTTACCTTTACTCCGCGAACGGATGATGAAGGACATACCATCAGCCTGGTCATCGGCAAACAGAAAGACGGGGTAGGCACCGATGAAGGGTATTACATCACCGGTTTGGACAACACTACCTGGAACCAGTCCAACTATGTGAAGGACAGGGCGGCTACGGAAGCCCAGCTGGCTTCCGCCATCCAACAGGTGACACTGGCTTCCCAGTCCGGCGGCTTCAAGTTGTCTGACGATCAAAATAAAGAAGTTTCCCAGGTACTGGGCCAAGCCATCGGCGTTGTGGGGGATGGAAATATCACGACTGTTGCGGAAACGACGACTGCGGATACCAATGGGCATATCAAAGTCAGACTGAACAAAGATATCGACCTGGGCACAGATGGATCTCTCCAGGCTGGCGGCGTAACGCTGCAAAACAACAGCGTCACCGTAGGCACCGATGGGGTGGTGATCAGCAGCAGTGGTACAGACCGCACAGTAAGCAATCTGAGCAATACCCAATGGGATACCGCCAAAGCCAACCAGGAAGCTTCGGCAGGAGGCTACATCGGTTCCACCAAAGCTGCTACGGAAAGCCAGCTCCAGCAGGCCATTTCCCAGGTGACCACTACGGCCCAGAACAATGAACAGCACATCCAGACCGGGGAATATACCATTGGGAAAAATCCGGATGGGACGGATCGGACAGATACCCACAGTGTTTCCATGGATGTAGTCGATGGCCAGGGAAGGAAACAGGGGTCTGTGGTGATCAAAGACGTGGCCAAAGCCAGTGAAGTGGGGGATGTGAGCCAGCTCCATGATACCCTGAAAAATTCCGACGGGACCAAGAATGTTACCGGTGCCATCAACAACCTGGACGACCGGGTGACCGGGCTGGACAACCGGATGGATCAGATTTATACCACGGCCGGCCAGCACTCCTCTGTCAGCACCGAGGACAACATCCAGGTAGACAGCCAGAGCAAGAACGGTACCGGAGGCACAGATTATAAACTGAGCCTGAACAAGGAAAAAATCGACCTGAAGAATGTGACCATTGAAGGCAATGCCGGAGCTGTGAGCGCTAAGACCGTCACGGCGGAAAAATACAACGTGGGAGATAAGACCTACATTTCCAGCGATGGAATCAATGCCAACAGCCAGAAGATCACCAATATCCAGGCTGGTACGGATGACACAGATGCGGCCAATGTGGGTCAGGTCCGGGCGGCGGATGAGCAGCTGGCTGAGGGCATTGAACAGAATACCCGGAACATCGGCCAGCTGAGCCGGGATGTGGACAAGTTGGATTCCCGGATCGATCGGGTGGGGGCCGGAGCTGCAGCGCTGGCTGCCCTCCATCCAGGAGCCTATGACCCCAATGACAAGGTGGACTTTTCTGCCGGCCTGGGCAGCTACCGGGGAGCCGGGGCAGCTGCTGTGGGCATGTATTACCATCCGGATGACCGGACCATCCTGTCCATGGGAATCGCCATGGGCGGCGGCGAAAACATGGTGAACGCTGGAATCACCTGGAAAATGGGCCGGCGGACGCCCACTGCACCCCAGCCGGTACCGGTGAAGGCGGCTCCCGCAGCATCGGCCCTGATGCCGGTGACAGCTCCGACATCAGCAGTTCGTCCTGCAGAGACCGCACCGGTGGTGAAACCGGCGGTGGTACGGAATTCCGTACGGCCTATGGAAACGGCGGCTGCAGCACCGGAGGCAATTGCAGTGGCAGCTCCGGTCCGGCCGGTATCTGCCCTGCGGCCGGCAGCTGCCTTGAAACCGGCGGACGGCAATGCCCAGCTGCTGGAACTCTTGGCACGGCAGACCGCCATCTTAGAAAAATTGGCGGAACAGAAAGCGGCCCCAGAGGCGGAATCGAAAGTGAACGGGGATGATTTGTTCACTGATGTGCCGGAAAACCACTGGGCCTATGCCTACGCCTTGAAGCTGGAACAGGCTGGGGCACTGAAAGGCCTTGCGGGGCTCCAGGTGGCAGGGAATCCTCTCCTGACCCGGAAAGATTTCGCCAAGATCCTTTACACCGCTTTGAAGAACGGAGCTACCACTAACCCCATCCTGAACCAGGACGGCAGCCTGAACCGGATGGCCAGTGAGTTTCGGGCAGAACTGAAGGAAGTAAAGGGGTAAGGGCCGGATAGAAAAGTCAGAAGTCGGGAGTCTGGAGTCGGAAGCCAAAGGATAAATTTGCAGGCAAATTTTTGAAGGTGTAAATCGGATCTGTAGGGGCTCCACGCCGGGGAGCCCGCCGATTTGCCGGTAGTTTGTGCAGTTTGCGGGGCACCGGGCCTGCGCCCCCTACGGTTCTACACAATCAAAAGAATCCGACTGGCCAGGCGGATTCTATCCTGAGGCTCCAGACTTCCGACTTCCGACCAGATGCGGTTGTTTATGCAACCGCATCTTTTTATGTTATACTAGGACTATTAAGGAAAAAAGGAGCGTGGAACCATGTTCAAAAAAGCTACTCTGACAGCATTGGCCCTTTGTCTCAGTTTATCCATCCCAGCCTTTGCTGAGGTGGAAAGCGAACAAGCCCAGGTGGGAAATCTGGAGATGACCTGGCCGGTGGTCCATACCAAAAACAAAAAAGCGGATACTTTGATCAACAAAGATATCAAATCTTTTATGGATGATTTCCGGGCTGGCTTTGTAGATCGGAAATTTACGGCTGGCCGTACTTGGTACGAAGAAAAATATGAGGACACCCAGCTGGTTTCCTTGGTGCTCAGCGATCTGCGTTCCCAGGGAAACGACAACAAGGTGAAAACGGCAGGGGTGGTCTATGAACTGGCCAGCGGTCAGCGGCTTCCTTTGTCGGCCTTTGTACGGGTCACCGTCGATGACCTGAACGGCTATCTGGCCAATCAGTGCTACAACAGCAGCGATGTGAAGATCCATCCAGAGAAAAAAGTGACCCGGGTGCCGGAAGATTTCTTCCTGAACCAGGATGGCAGCATTTCCATCTTGTTCCAGACCGAGGAACTGGGGACGCTGCTGGATGGTCCGGCGTACATCCGCCTGACCCAACAGGATCTCCGGGAACTGAATACCCGGAATCCCAGAAGCTGAGATGGGCACGGTGCAGCAGCACTGGGGGCGCTGGCTGTGGCAGGGGATGACCCTCCTCTGTCTGGCGGTGCCCCGCTTGTGTTGGGGGGCTGATGCGGCCGGTCCGGTGAAACAGGCTGCGCTGACAGCCATGGCGGCTGCTGTCTGTGCCGGAAGCTATGATCCGGAAGACAGCCGGGAAAACCGCTATCTGGGAAGCTATGGCTGGAAGCTGACCCCTTATACCGTCAAGAATGGAGGAACGGAAGTCCATTTCACTTTGGCACGGAATTCCGGGATGCTCCAGGGAAAAAAATGGAACGTGCTGGCTTTCCGGGGCAGTGCCACCAAAAAGGACTGGCAGCTGAATTTCAAGATGAAAACGGTCCCTTATCCATCAGGGCTGGTAGGATCCAAAGAGGAAAAGGAGGAGGGGCCGGCTGTCCATGAAGGCTTCCTCCGCTATGCCCGGACGGCTCTTTCCCAGCCCCTGGATGTGGATGGGGACGGCCGGACAGAAGATTTGGCTTCCTATCTGAAGGCCCATCCAGAGGAAAAGATGCTGCTCACCGGACACAGTTTGGGAGGTGCTGGAGCTACCCTGCTGGGTGAGGAACTGGTAGGTCAGGGCGTAGCTCCAGGCCAGATCCCGGTGATCACCTTTGGGGCACCGGCCGTGGGAAACCGGGCTTTTGCCGAACAGTATGGCCCGAAGATCCATCTCCTCCGGGTGGTGACTTCTTTGGATCCAGTGCCGGGAGCCCTCCAGACGGTGACACGGTCCGGATACCGGCAGTTTGGAGAAAAAAAGGAATATGCCCTTTCTGGAAAATATACCGACTACCAGCATCCCATTTCTTATTATCTGGATCTAGCGGTACGGGACTATTATCGAGAAAGACAGGCAGCCGTAAAGAATGGGATCTGGCCGGCAGCTCCCTTGGAACAGCGGGAAGGGACAGGCCCTCTGACGGCTTTGGTGCTCCTGTGCAGGGACAACGGGGCTGATACCCGCTATTCCCCAGATCTGGGCCAGTTCCTCCTGGATGAATACAGGAGCCTGCTGCCCCGGTATGTGGTGCTGGATTACCGGCATACGGCCGGTCGGGAAGGCCTCTGGCCCCAGGAAGAACTGCGGCAGAAAGCCCGGCAGGCCGGAGCTGATACCTTGGTAGTGGCTCAGGTGGAACGGCAGAGGGTGGGACAGACAGATAAATGGTCCATCCAGCTAGGACAGGAAGTGGTGGGCCTCCGGACCGGAGGCCTCCATGCAGTTGCTGCCGGAAGCACCCGGGTGCGCTTCGAACAGGGGGTACTCCAGAGCCTGCTGAATCTGTGGGAAGACCAGAAAAAAGAGCTACAGAAGTTCCTGCCCGAAACCAGGAGGCAGGAACCTTTATGGATATTTTTACGAGAAGAGGGGACTCCGAATGAAAATCATTGACGGCCATATGCATTTTTTCCGGTATGAGGGATTTGACCAGGTGGCCAAAGCCGCCGGCCATGAAAATACCGTGGAGAACTATTTAAAATCTTGCCGGGAGAACAACGTGGTGCTGTCAGTAGCCATGGGCAATGCGCCTTTGGGCCCCAGCCGCTTTGGAGGCGTGGTGCCCCGGGTGCCGGATCTGGCAGGCCCCTGTACCTTGGAACCCTACAACCAGCCGGCAGAAATCGCTTTTTGTGCTGGATTGGAAAGCAATGGATTGACCCAGGAAAACTGTGAGAAAACGGCCCAGGAATTTGAACCGGTGGTCCGGAATCCCCACTGTGTGGGCATCAAGATCTACACCGGCTACAATCAAGTGTATGCTTATGATCCTCGGCATTTTCCTCTGTATGAACTGGCGGAAGCCTGTCAGGTGCCGGTGGTGTTCCATACGGGAGATACGGCAGGAGGCCACGGCCTTTTGAAATACGCCCATCCCTTGACCATCGATGAAGTGGCCAGCCAGTTCCCCCGGGTGAAATTCGTCATTGCCCATTGCGGCAATCCGTGGATCCTGGATGCCATGGAAGTGGTGGCCAAGAATCCCAATGTATATGTGGACCTGTCAGGACTCCTGGAAGGGAATTTCGATGGTTCCATTTTCTTTGAAAAGCACAGGGACTATTTCCGGTATCTGCGGATGTGGCTGGATTATGTGGGACAGTATGACCGGGTGCTCTATGGGACGGACTGGCCCCTGATCAATATCCACAGTTATATCGATACCATGAAGCTGGTGGTGCCGGAAGAACACCATGAAGAATTTTTCTACAGAAACGCCCTGCGGGTCTATACCAAACTGCTGGGGCTGCTGCCTAAGGAGGAAAACTATGATTACAGGTAATCTTGCCCATTTGGAACGGCTGGCCGGTCAGCTTACCGGTCCGATAAAAAAAGCCTTGGAACTTCTGGCGGAACGGGATGTGACGGAACTCCCGGCAGGGAAGATCCCGCTGGCCGGAGAAGATATCTTTGCCAGCGTCAATGTCTATGAAACGGAACCGGCAGCGGACCGCCGGCCGGAGAAACACTTCCAGTACATCGATATCCAGGTCCTAGGTGCCGGAAGAGAAAAAATCGGCTATACGGATATGGAAAATGCCGGAGAAATCACGGAAGACCGAAGAGAAACCAACGATGTAGTGTTTTACGACAAGGTGGAGAAGGAGAACTTTGTCCAGCTGGAAAAAGGGGATTTTGCCATTTTCTTTCCTTGGGAAGTCCATCGGCCCAACTGTCAATTTGAGGGGAAGGCGGAAAAAGTGAAGAAAATCGTAGTCAAAGTACGGATGGATCAATGATAGGCAGTGGGCTGCTGCCTACGCGGCAGCCTTTTTTATGACAAACCTGCAACATCTGTGGCAAAGATGTTGCAGGTTTTTTGTTGACAATTTTTCTTCAGCATGCTATCTTTTTTACGAAACTAGTTATATATAACTAACTAAACATGAATATAACGTGAAAAAATTATGGAAAAACAGCAAAATTAAGTTAGGAGAAACTAATAACATGGCGAAAAGATGGATCCTACTGATGCTTTCCTGTTTCCTGCTGCTGGCTTTGGCCGGCTGCGTTCCCCAAGCCCAGGAAGCCGCTCCTAAAGAAAAAACAGCGGTGACCCTGCCCTATCCCAAAGCCCTGGAAAAATACGGCATCACCGGCAGCGTAACCCTGGCCAAAAAACCGGAACGGGTGGTGGCCCTGACCAATACACCGGTGCTGACCCTCCATGCCCTGGGAGTGAACCTGGTGGGGATCCCCGCCACCAAGATCGTCCAGTGGCCGGAAGATCTGAAGCAGCATGCAAAGGAATTCCAGACCGGGATGCGCTCCAATATCGATCTGGAAGGAGTCATCGCGCTCCAGCCGGATCTGGTGATCGTGGGCTACCATGCTCGAGACACCTACGGCAAGATCCTGGAACGGGAAAAGATCCCGGTCTATTACGTGGATGCAGGTCCGACGGTTTCCTATGATTCCATCAAAGAACTGACCCTGATCCTGGTAGATGCTTTCGGAAAAGAGTCAGAGGCAGGGTTGAAAATCAAGGAACGGTTCCAGCAGGTGGAAAAAGAAATGGAAAATGCCCGGCAGCAGAACCAGGGAAAGAAAGTCATGGTCCTCCAGGCTGCGCCGCCCCGTTTCTATCTCCAGAACAAAAATGGCACTGTGGGGTCCATGCTCCAGCTGCTGGGCTTTACCAACGTGGCTCCGGAAATGGGGGGCTCCATGGTCCCCATGGATCAGGAAAAGGCACTTTCCTATCAGCCTGATCTGGTGGTCTGTGTTTCGGCCATGGCGGGGGAAAATGAGCAGCGGGAAGCCATGGAACAGGAATTCCGGGATCATGCCTCCTATTGGGATCATTTTGCGGCCATCCGGGAAGGCCAGGTCATTTATCTGCCCAAGTGGTTCGCAGTGTCCGGGGGCCTGGATGAATTGGACCAGATCCAGGACTTGATCCGCCGGCTGGACAGCCTGAAAGAAGGCAAGGTATGAACCGGGCATTTCGCGGTTCCCGGACCGCAGGGATCTGTCTCCTGCTATTTTGCTTCCTGGGGATCTTGGCTTTATTCGCCTTGGGGCTAGGCAGTGCCTGGTTCGCTCCGGCCCGGATCCTTACGGGATTGTGGGAACAGGATCGGACCATCCAGGTGGTGATCCTGAATCTGCGGCTGCCCCGGATCCTTATGGCCATCCTGGTAGGCGCCTCTCTTTCAGTGTCGGGGGCCCTGCTCCAGGCCGTCATGCGGAACCCCCTGGCAGACCCAGGTATCATCGGAGTTTCTGCCGGAGCTGCTACGGCGGCCACTTCCGTCATGCTGCTGGCTCCCACTCTGCTTTCTTCCGTCCCCCTCTTTGCTTTCGGGGGCGCTCTGCTGGCCTGTGTGCTGATCTATGCCATGGCTTGGAAGAACGGGGTGGATCCAGTGCGGATCGTCCTTTCTGGGGTGGCTATCAACACCGTCCTGGGAGCTTATACCTCCTTCCTGCAGCTGCTCAATGCGGACAATCTGTCCAATGTGCTGGGTTTCCTCAACGGGAGCCTTTCCGGCCGGGGTTGGGAACATGTGGCCACTGTGGCTCTTTATGCTGGGGTGGGATTACTCTTGGCCGCCGGCTGCATCAAAAGTGCCAATATCCTCCAGCTGGGGGACGAAATGGCTTCCAGCCTGGGGGTCAATGTGGACCTCCTGCGAATCGTTATTTCTGCTGTGGGGGCCTTCCTGGCGGCGGCTACAGTGGCCGTGGCTGGGATGATCGGCTTTGTGGGACTTGTAGTCCCCCATATGGCCCGGATCTTGGGCGGTGCGGATTACCGGTCCCTGCTGCCGATTTCCGCTCTGCTGGGCGGTGTCATCCTGTTGGCAGCAGATACCATGGGGCGGATCCTGATTCCAGGGATGGAAATCCCAGTGGGGGTCATCATGGCTATGACAGGAGGACCTTTTTTCCTATATATGCTGCGAAAAGGAGGCAAAGTCCGTGGAAATTAAAGGTGTGAAACTGGGTCTGGGATATGAAGGACGGACGGTCCTGCAAGATTTTGACATTGAGATCCGCCAGGGGGAAATCACCACCTTTGTGGGACCCAACGGATCGGGGAAATCCACGGTGCTCAAGACACTGACCCGGCTCTTGCCCTGCCGGCAGGGGACGGTACTCTGCAATGGGACGCCCCTCCCCCAGATCGCTTCCCGGGCTTTTGCCCAGAAAGTGGGGATCCTGCCTCAACAGCATCTGGCACCCCCGGATTTTTCCGTACGGCAGCTGGTCAGCTTTGGCCGGGTCCCCTATCAAGACTGGCACAGCGGAAATTCACCGGAAGATGATGCAGTGGTGGAATGGGCCATGGAAGCCACCGGAGTGAAGAAACTCCGGGACAAACGGATCTGCGACTGCTCCGGGGGCGAGGCCCAGCGGGTTTGGATCGCAGCGGTACTGGCCCAGCAGCCGGATCTCCTGTTCCTGGATGAACCTACAACCTTTCTGGATATTTCCTATCAATACGAAGTGATGCAGCTGGTGAAGAAACTGAACCGGGAAAATGGACTGGGCATCATCATGGTTCTCCATGATTTGGGGCAGGCTCTGGAAGTCAGCGATCGGGTGGTGGTGATCAAAGACGGGAAGAAATATGCCGAGGGACCGCCGGAAGCAGTGATCACCACCCGGATGCTCCGGGAAGTCTACCAGGTGGACTGTGATGTGGTCCGGCTGCCGGGCCGGAAACGGCCCATCCTGGCCTATCGGGAGATCAGCTGATGCTTCGCTGTTTTTTGTCGTATTACCGCAGATATCGGATGCTGACAGGGCTGCTCGCCTTGGGAGCCATCCTGGGAGCTCTGCTGGAACTGCTGTTTCCCTGGGGCGTGCGGCATATCCTGCAGACGGAACTGCCCAGTGGGGAATGGAACAGGATCCTCCGCTGGTGCTTTTGGCTGGGCATGGCTTACTGCCTGAATTTCCTATTGCTCTTCGCCGTTTCTTGGGGCAGTGGGATCCTGAGCGCAGGTATGGAGAATGATATGCGGAAAGATCTTTTTGCCCATCTCCAGAAGCTGCCTTTTGCTTTTTTCGACCATGCCCATACCGGACAGCTGCTGGCCACCCTCACTGGGGATGTGGCGGAAGCGGGGGAACTGGCGTCTCGGATCCCCAATGATCTGCTGGTCTGCTGCTTCAGCCTGACGGGGACTGCTTTCCTACTAGTGACCTTGGACCCTTACCTGGGAAGCGCTGTTGTCCTTCTGATGGGCGCTAAGACCATCCATACTGCTTGGATCAACCTGAAGCTCCGGGACAGTTTCCAGGCGGTGCGGCAAGAGTATGGGCGGCTTTCCGCTCTAGGAGAAGAAAACCTCAACGGCATCCGGATGGTGAAGGCCTTCACGGCGGAAACCCACAACCGGCGTTCTTTTGCCCGGGCTGCAGGAAAATACTTCCAGGCCAGACGGAAATCTTTCCAGATCCGGGCTTATTTCAATGCCAGCATCAATCTCTTCACCAATTCCATCAACCTGCTGATCCTTCTCCTAGGGGCCTGGCGCATCCGTCAGGGAGCCATGGATCTGGGGGACCTGGTGGCTTTTTTCCTCTATGTGGGGGTGTTCCTGAAACCAGTGATGAAACTGACCCTGTTCGTGGAAACCTACCAGAAAAGCATGGCTGGGTTCCGGCGGTTTTATGGGCTCCTGGAAGAACCAGAGGAAAGCGGGGGGGATCTTCCTGGGCTGCCGCCCCTCCAGGGCCGGATCGAGTTCCGGGATGTGTCCTTCCAATACCCGGGAGGAAGGCCCATCCTCCGGCACATCTCCTTCATCCTGGAACCGGGGACGAAGGCGGCTTTTGTAGGGGCCACCGGTGCCGGCAAGACCACTCTGGTGAGCCTGCTCCTCCGATTCTATGAACCTACGGAAGGCTGCATCCTGGTGGACGGATTGGATATCCGCCAGTACAGCCGGGAAAGCCTGAGAAAGCAGATTGGACTGGTTTCCCAGGACGTGTTCCTGTTTTCCGATTCCATCCGGCACAACATTGCTTACGGTGATTTCAGCAAACCGGCAGAGGCCATTGGGGAAGCGGCAGAAGCGGCCCGGGCCCTGGATTTCATCCAAGATCTCCCTGCTGCCTTTGCCACGGAAATCGGGGAACGAGGTGTGCGGCTTTCGGGAGGCCAGCGTCAGCGTCTGGCTCTGGCCCGGGCTTTCCTGAAGGATGCTCCCATTGTGGTACTGGATGAAGCCACTTCCGCCTTGGACAATATCACCGAACGGAAGATCCAAGGGGAACTGGAAAAACTGGCCCGGGGCAGGACTACCTTGATGGTGGCCCATCGGCTCAGCACAGTGAGCCAGGCCGATACCATCCTGGTCCTGGACCAGGGACGGATCGTGGAAAAAGGCCCTCCAGCAGAACTGCTGCAGCGGCAGGGCCTTTATTATGCATTATGGAAGAAAGAAGCCGGGATACCAACGGCTGGAAAGAGGGAAGGAAAATGAACATCTTGACTGCAGGCATGGATTATTTCATCAAAGGAGGATGGGTCATGTGGCCTCTCCTTGTCTGTTCCATTGCTGCCCTGGCCATTGGGGTGGAACGGATGCTGTTCTTCCGGAAGGCGGACAGCGGACGGCATTTTACCAAACAGTTCTGCCAGTGTGTGGAAAACAACGACTGGAACCAGGCCAAGGAACTGGCGGACCGGACCCAGGGAGAAATCGCCAAGCTGGCCACCATTGTCATGGAACGCCATGACAACTATGAATATCTGGAGAACTTCATCAGCTATCGGGCAGAACGGGCCCTGGACAAATTCGAGAACCACCTGCCCTATCTGAATATCATCGTCACTTTGGCACCGGTCCTGGGGCTTTTGGGGACGGTGACCGGGATGATGGGGGCATTCAACCACGTCACCCAGCGGATGACCAACCCCATGGGGGTCACATCAGGGTTGGCCGAAGCCTTGATCACCACTGTGTTCGGTTTGTGTATTTCCATCGTGGCAGTGGTATTCCACGGTTACTTTGAGCGGCGGATGAAGCTCATCACCTTGAACATCGAAGAAATGGGCAATACCCTCTTGGAAGCCGTACGGAAAAAGGAAACCTGCAGCGTGTGCTGCCATCCGGAACGGAGGCGGGCATGATCAAGCTGAAGAACCGGAAAAAGAATGAAATCGGGATCATGATCAGCCCCATGATCGATATGAGCTTCCTGCTGTTGGTGTTCTTCATTGTCACCACCATGAACATGAGCGAAGTACAGACCGTTCCAGTGCAGCTGCCGGCTGCCACCCAGGCGCAGACCCAACAGGAAAGCCGGTTCAATGTGGCGGTCCGGGAAGATGGAAGCCTGTACCTGGGGACAAAGCCCATTACCCGGGAGGCGCTGCTGGCCCAGGCCAAACAGGCGGCTGCCAAAGATCCTCAGTTTTCTCTGGTCATCTATGGGGATGGCAGAGCTGCCTATCAGACCATCCTGAGCCTGCTGGACGACTGCAAAGCAGCCGGGATCGTCCGGGTGGGGCTGGCGGCAGAGAAGGCGGATGCCCATGGAAATCTGTGACAGCAGCAAAGGACTGCTGGTGTCCCTGGGGGCCCATTTGATTTTCTTCCTGCTGGTGGGAGCTGCCGGCTACCAGGCTTACCAGAAGCAGCAGGCCCAGGATCCGATCTACACGGTGGAAATCGTTTCCGGCAGTCCCTATCACGGCTATGGGGAGGTGCCGGGAGCCCATCTGGGGAACGGGAATCCCCCGGCACCTGCAGCAGCCCAGCAGCAGGCAGCCCCCCAGGAAAGTGCTTCCGCACCGGTGATGCAGCCAGCCCCTCAGGATGTGATCCCCGATGGACAGGTGGCAGAGGACCGTCCGATGGCAGCAGCCTCCTCTGTCAGCTCGGCAGCAGCTGGAGCGGCAGCCCGGCCCGGGACGGCTGCCCAGGGAGATCCGGAGGGGGGGAGTCCGGACGGAGTTCCCAATGGGGGCAATCCGGCAGGAAGTCCGGGAGAACCTCCGGGACCGGCAGGGGGTGACGGGCCTGGCTTTGATACGGAAGCGGTCCAGTCCGACGTATCCGCTAGTTTCCTAGGGGGACCGGATCCGGAATATCCTTCAGCCTTGCAGAATCACGGCATCCAGGGCTCCGTCCGGGTCCGGATGATCGTAGGCAAGGACGGCACCGTGGAAAGTGCTTCGGTGATTTCTGGATCCGGCTATGGCCAGATGGATCAGGCGGCTCTGGATGCGGCTTATGGATATCAGTTCGAACCAGCGTATAAGGAAGGGTACCCGGTCCGGTGCTATGCGACGAAAACGTTTACCTTCCGGCTGAACTGAATCAGGGAGACTGGCCGCGGCCTTTGGGCGGACCGGTTTCCCAGGGGAAATCTGTGGAATGCGGAAAGGAATGACTTGCAAAATATAGTGTAAAGGAGCGTTACGATGGATCAAGCATGGTTGAAGAGAAGGATACTGCTGGCAATCAGCCTGGCAGCCGTACTGGGAGGTGCCCAGCTTTGCAGTGCCGATGCTGCGTCTGACAATACAATGGACAGCCTGGAATTGGGAGAGACGGTGGTTACTGCCACCCGGACCAAATTGGAGGAAAAACAAGTCCCCATGGCTGTCCAGGTGATCAAGGCAGAAGAAATGAAAAAGAAAGGGGCTTATAATGTCCGGGATGCCATCAAGAATGCTACGGGCATCGACGTGTCCCGGAATGGCACCTCCATGGTGGGGAACAACGTAAGCGTCCGGGGCATGGGGACCACGGAAACCCTGATCCTGGTGGACGGCCGCCGGATCGCAGGGGAAGATTCTGCCAGCACCATGAATGCCTATGAACTGGACCGGATCAACGTGAATCAAATCGACCGGATCGAGATCCTCCGGGGTTCCGGTTCTGCTGTCTGGGGCAGTGATGCCACCGGCGGGGTCATTAATATCATCACCAAGAAGAACAAACCCCAGGGAGGCTATGCGGGGACCCGTACCGGAAGCCTGGAATCTTCCGTTTACGGAGGCTTTTCCACCGGGGACATGGGCAAGCTGAATCTGAACATCGATTTCAACCTGACCAAGGTCCGGAAGGAAGACAACAACGGCAGCACCAACATGTACGGCCCCCGGCGGAATCTTTCCATGAACGGCAATTACCGGTTCAATGACCACAGCGGCCTGGACTTCGGAGCCAGCTTCATGAAAGAACAGCTCACCAGCCTGTCAGCCAGTACCACTGCCGGCACCACTACCAGCTACTACGACAACAACCGGTCCGACTACCATGTGAAGTATTATGGCTTCGATCGGAAAAACGACTGGGAAATCCAATCCTACTACAGCCGGCTGGGGAAAGTGGGCCGCACCCGGACCGCTGCTGCCTGGAATGACTTCAACCATGCCCGGTATTCCACCTGGGTCAACGAAGCCAAGAACACCTACAAGATGGATAAGAACAACACCCTGACCTACGGCATGGAAGTGAAGAACCAGAAGGCCGGAGGTACCCGGTTTGCCAACCCGGGCGGGGGCACCCGGATCGAAAGCTATCTGGGTATGACCAGTCCCTATGGCTCAGCCAGCCAGACTTCTTATGCTTTTTATCTGGAAGATGAGATGAAGCTGGGGGACAAGCTGCTGTTCATTCCCTCCATCCGGTTCGACCATCACAACAGCTTCGGCAGTGAATGGTCCCCCCGGGCCGGGTTCACCTACAGTTTCAGCAAGGCCAGCCGTCTGAAGATCAATTACGGCAAAGCTTTCCGGGCTCCCACCATCTTCGAACTGTATTCCCAGATGATCCATTCTCCCATTGCCTCCATGCGGGTAATCGTGGAAGGAGATCCGGACCTGCAGCCGGAGAAATCCACCAACTTCGACATCAGCCTGGAAGGGGAGAAGGGCAAGGCCACTGGGAAACTTACCTACTTCCACAATAAGATCTCCAACCTGATCGATGCGGAAAGTGTGTCCCGAAGCTTCAGCGGCGGAACCCGAACCTTCCTGTACAAGTACCGGAATGTGGACAAGGCCACCTTTGATGGGGTGGAAGCGGAAACCAAATACAAATTCGACAAACACTGGAGCGCCCGGGCCAACTATACCTATCTGGATGCCCGGGATGGGAACACCAACAAGCGGCTCACCGGCCGGGCTCTCAATACCGGCACTGTGGAACTGTCTTGGACCGATGCCAAGAAGGATCCCTGGACGGCCACTCTCTATAACCAGTGGTACCAGAACTATCTCACCAGCGCCAATAACAAATCCTATTCCTACAGCCTGACCAATTTCGTAGTTACCAAGGACATCGGAAAAATGTCCCTGTATGCCGGCATTGACAACTTGTTCAACAAGAAATTCGACAGCAGCGACAGCATCTGGACCGACGGCCGTGTCTGGAGAGCGGGCGCTGAATGGAAATTCTAAGGAGGAAGCCCATGAAAACCATCGTACTGTATTCCAGCCGGACCGGCAATACCCGCAAAGTAGCGGAAGCTATCGCTTCGGCCCTGCCGGCAGGGACACCCTGCCTGGATCTGACCCAGCCGCTTCCGGAAGATTTGGACGCCTATGACTGTGTATTCCTGGGGTACTGGGTGGACAAAGGCACCGCTGATGCGGCAGCCCAGAAAGTCCTTCCTCGGCTCCACAACCCCCATGTGGCCCTCTTTGCTACCTTAGGGGCCGATCCCCACAGCGATCATGCCAGAGGATCGCTGGAAAAAGGGGCCGCTCTGCTGCCGGAAGGAGTGGAGCCAGTTGACTCCTTCATCTGCCAGGGAAAGGTGGACCCTAAGCTCATCGAAGCCATGTACAAGCGTTTTCCGCCGGAAAGCCTCCATGGGCGCAATCCCCAAAGCGAAGCCCGGCACAAGGCTGCTTCCACCCATCCCGATGCCCAGGACTTAGAAGCCGCCGCTGCGTTTGCCAGAGCCGTGCTGAGGCAGCTGGAAGGGAAAGGGTGAACCATGGATCTGGAAGCATATTTCTCACAGCTGTCTCCGGAAGAACAGGTGCTCCAGTTCGGACGGAAAAGCCCGGACCCCCTGGCTCTGGCTTTTGACCGGAAGAGGGTGGTCCATGCGGGGATGAAGGGGAAAATGATCCCGCCGCCCCTGGCCCAGGGTGTATGGCAAAAGACCCTCCAGGGAGCCCCCCAGGGCCGGCCTACCCAAATGGCCTATTTCCACATTCCCTTCTGCAAGACCAAATGCCTGTACTGCGGATTCTTCCAGAACGGAACCAGCCAGGAGGCAGAAGACCGCTATGTGGATCTCTTGATCCGAGAATTGGAACAGGATGCGGCCCAGCCCCGGCTCCAGGCGGCTCCCATCCAGGCCGTGTTCATCGGCGGGGGGACGCCCACTTCCCTGGCACCGGAAAATGCCCGGAAGCTCCTTTCTGCCATCCATCGATGCCTGCCCTTGTCCAATGACTGTGAATTGACCCTAGAAGGCCGGATCCACGATTTGGTACCGGAAAAGATGGAAGTGTGGTTCGCGGAAGGGGTCAATCGGATGTCCCTGGGAGTCCAGTCCTTTGATACCAAAGTCCGCCAGCAGGTGGGACGGATCGATGATCAGGATGCCGTTTTGGAAAAACTCCGGGCTCTTTCGGCCTGGAACCAGTGTGCCGTGGTCATCGACCTGATGTACGGGCTCCCGGATCAGACTCTGGAAGTCTGGAAAAAAGATGTGGAACTGCTGGTCCAGTCCGGAGTGGATGGCGCGGATCTGTACCAGTTGGATGTATTCGATAAAAGCGACTTGGCCCTTTCCATCCAAAAGGGCCGACTGTCTCCGGCGGCTACCACCCGGCAGCAGACGGCTCTCTTTGCCTGGGGGAAAGGCTACCTGGATGCCCAGGGCTGGAAGCGGCTCAGCTTCTGCCATTGGGCCCGGAATAACCGGGAACGGAGCCTGTACAACACCCTTGCCCGGAGCGGAGTCCAGCTGTTCCCCTTTGGCTGCGGGGCCGGAGGCCATGTGGACGGTGTATCCACCATGCTCCACCGGGCTCTGCCCATGTATGAACGGATGGTATCCGCCGGCCAGAAACCCCTTATGTTCCTCCAGCAGGAATCTCCTTATGCCCGGATCGCTGACCGGATCCAGGCCCAGCTGAACCAATGCCGTCTGGATCTGGAAGACCTGGCCTGGATGGACAGCCGTCTTTCCGGCCTCCAGTGGCTGGGAGGCCTATGGGAAGAATACGGCCTCTGGAAGCATAACGGGTATCTGTATCACCTTACCGAAGCCGGACAATTCTGGGAAGTGAACATGACCCAGACCGTCCTGGAGTGTGTGGAACTGCTCCTGGAAGGCGCGGAAAAAGGGAAAGTGGCGGAGGCGAGGGTGGCGGAGCAGGGCTAACGCTGCCGCATAACCCAGGTGCGGAATATGCACCCATCTACTTTGTCAGCGAGAAATTTGGTTCGCGGCATGTACCAATATGTACTATGCCACGGACCAAATTTCCCGCTTTCGCGTATCTGGGCACATCTTCCGCACCTGGAAGAGATTGGAGAGAGTACTATGCCGCGTTCGAAAATCCCCGCTTTCGCGCAGCTGGACCCATCTCGTGTGCCTGGAAAAAATCGGAGGAATGCCACGCAGACTATATCTTCACATTCGCGCATCTGACCTACTCTGACATCTTTTTTTAGCATGAAGAGGGGCTTCTTAAATTTTCTTGAAAAAAATCGAGAAATGCTGTTGACATTTTGTACCATATTTAATATAATAATCCTCGAAACGCATAAGCGTCTAAATTCCCCGATAGCTCAATGGTAGAGCACTCGACTGTTAATCGAGTTGTTGTAAGT
>ENA-ORTI01001163-ORTI01001163.1-human-gut-metagenome-genome-assembly--contig:-NODE-1163-length-28326-cov-4.837643_pt1 | contig 28326 bp, 24 predicted proteins | sample MGYA00242071_ERZ509191 | MGnify/ENA primary metagenome ERZ509191 (study PRJEB26280, sample SAMEA2338832) | human gut metagenome | biome: human gut; feature: human-associated habitat; material: faeces...
GCTGACCAGACAATTACGCGCGGAATGGCTGAAAGAGTGATCGGGCAAGGGGAGGGCTTGCCCTTCGCGGCAAAATGACTATCTTTGTGAGGGTAAAACGCTCTGCAATGGTCGAATAGGGCAAGGGATATAGACTTGCAAATTCAAAAAATTAACATTATCTTTGTATTGTAGTATGGAGGGGTATTGAAGCGCAAATCAACTCCGGCGCATCGGTGACCTCGAGATCGGAAAAATCTTGCAAACTATTGATACATGACGGAAAGAAATCGGAGGTTCGATTTCCGTTTTCCGATCTGAAACAGACGATTAAATCCTTGCAATAAGCTAATCAGCGAGTTGTGAGGATTTTCCGTTTGTGGCGGTTAACAATCTGTTAACCGATCTTCTGCACAGCTTTGCTGCAAATCTTCATCTTAATAAAGAACTCGTTAGCGCAAATATACGGTAAAAATTAAAATCAACATAGATTTCGATTTTACACGCTACCCGCTCTGCCTGCATTTTTTGCTGTAATGCTCATTTTACATTTCTCTTGACGAATCGGGGCGCTTATATTAACAGTTATTAAATATAAAGTGCAGCTCATTTTTAGTATGAGCTGCACTTTTGAGGATGAAAGGGGTGTCAGAAATCGGTCCTGACCACCCGGAAACCGACATTGGCGTAGCCCTGTGTCCCGGTCCTCATATCATCCGATTTCTCCGAACGGCTGGGTAAGGGTATAACCGTCCTTCTGTACATAGATGGCCGCCTGCTCCTGGGCGACGGGAATTTTTGCCATGCATGCTTTTTATGGGCAAAAGAATAATAGAGGGTTGTTTTTTTAATATTTATGACATCGGCCGGATATGAAAAATGAAAATCCGGTTTATGTAATGCAGACAGCAATTGGAACAAGATACAAAAAACTGTATTTTTGTTCCAGAAGAATATGAAATTAAAATGCAATCAATACCTAACGCCTGTTGCGTTATACGGATTCGGCCGTAACGGAGATCCCCGACCGGCTTTGTTTCGAGGACGTCTCCTGTTTCATCCGTTATTTTCGCAGGCCGGTCGGTTGTACGCCGCTGCGATTCAGGGAGCGGGCGGGATAAGTCCCGAAAAGCGTTTCGTTTCGCCCGATTTGTGACAATGCATGTTATTTGCCGTTCCGTACTTTTGTATGTTTGATACGAGACTTTATGGAGATGAAGAAAACACCGAACGAAATAAGAATCCGCGGTGCGCGCGTCCACAACCTCAAAAACGTGGATGTAAATATTCCGCTCCACGGCATCGTCGGCATCGCTGGCGTGTCGGGATCGGGCAAATCGTCGCTGGCGCTCGGGGTGCTCTACGCCGAAGGGTCGCGGCGCTATCTGGAGGCGTTGTCCACCTATACGCGCCGGCGCATGACGCAGGCTCCCAAGGCGCAGGTCGATGAAATAGCATATGTTCCCGCCGCCATCGCACTCCACCAGCGGCCAGGCGTGCCGGGTATCCGCAGCACCTTCGGCACCGGCACCGAGCTGCTCAACAGCCTGCGGCTTATGTTCTCGCGCCTGGCTTCGCACCGCTGTCCGAACTGCGGGCATTACCATGCGCCGACGCTGGCCGTCGCGGCCGAGAAGGAGCTCGTCTGCGCGAACTGCGGCCATCGGTTCTATGCGCCCGGGGCCGAGGAGCTCGCGTTCAACAGCGGCGGAGCATGTCGCCGGTGCGGCGGTACGGGTACGGTCATGACCGTAGACCGTGCGACGCTCGTGCCCGACGAATCGAAGACGATCGACGAAGGGGCCGTGGCTCCGTGGAACAGCCTGATGTGGTCGCTCATGACCGACGTGTGCCGGGCGATGGGCGTGCGTACCGACGTGCCGTTCAGCGAGCTGACGCCTGCCGAGCGCGCCATCGTCTTCGACGGACCGGCCGAAAAGAGACATATCCTCTACAAAGCCAAAAATTCCAATCAGGCGGGAGAGCTCGATTTCACCTACTACAACGCCGTCTATACGGTCGAGAATGCGCTCGCCAAAGTGACCGACGAGAAGGGCATGAAGCGCGTGGAGAAGTTCCTGCGTCAGGACGTCTGTCCGGCTTGCGGCGGCACGCGACTCTCCGACGAGGCCCGGGCGCCGCGGCTTCGCGGCATCGGGCTGGACGAGGCGTGCCGCATGACGCTCGCGGAGTGCGTCGGGTGGGTGTGCGGCGTCCCCGCTTCGCTGCCGGAGGAGATGCGCCCCATGGGCGAGAGCATCTGCGAGTCGTTCCTCGCCGCTTCGCGCCGTCTGCTGGACTTGGGGTTGGGATACCTCGCGCTCGATCGGGCGGCTTCGACCCTATCCACCGGCGAGCGGCAGCGTATGCAGCTGGCCCGCGCAGTGCGCAACCGTACTACGGGCGTGATGTATGTGCTCGACGAACCCTCCATCGGCCTTCATCCGGCCAACATCGCAGGTCTCACGGGTGTTATGGACGACCTGGTCGCCGACGGAAACACCGTCGTGCTGGTCGACCACGACACGCAGATACTGAGCCATGCCGACCATATCGTCGAGATGGGCCCCGGAGCGGGGGCCGACGGCGGAAGGGTCATTGCGCAGGGGACGGTCGGGGAGATCGAACGCAGTCCGGCGTCGCGCATCGGCCCGTTTCTGGCAGGCAAGGTCGAATCCCGCGTGCTGCCCGTCGTGCCGGAAGGCGAACTCTTCGCACAAGGGACGATCCGCCTCTCCACCTCCGAGATTCACACCGTAAAACCGCTCGAAGTCGTCATTCCCAAAGGCCGCCTCACGGTGGTGACGGGCGCATCGGGGTCTGGCAAAACCACGCTGATTCTCGAAAGCCTCGTTCCGGCGCTCGAAGCGGCGATAGCGGGCACACCGCTGCCACCCCATGTGAAAAATATCGATGCGTCGGGTATCGAACACGTCAAGCTCATCGATTCGACACCCATCGGTGCCAACGTGCGCTCTACGGTGGCTACTTACGCCGATATTCACGACGAGCTGCGCAAGATCTTCGCCCGCACGCCCGATGCCAGGGCCGCCGGTTACAAGGCGGGCGACTTCTCCTACAACACCGGACGGCTGCGTTGCCCCGTGTGCGACGGCACCGGCACGGTCAGCCTCGACGTGCAGTTCCTGCCCGACGTCGATATTCCGTGTCCCGAATGCCGCGGCTCGCGCTATGCGAAACCTGCGGGACGAATCGCCTGTACGGTCGGGAACGGCCGTTCGTTCACGCTGCCGCAGGTCATGGAGGCCGACGTGGCCCATGCAGCGGAGCTGTGCGCCGGATTCAAGAGCGTCGCACCGCGGCTTGCGACGCTGAGCGACCTCGGGTTGGGCTACCTCACCCTCGGCGAAGCCACACCCAGTCTCTCGGGCGGCGAGGCGCAGCGGCTGAAACTCGCCTCGGAGATGGGACGCCGGCAAAGCGACTCGCTCTTCGTTTTCGACGAGCCCACCATCGGGCTCCACCCGCTCGACGTCAGGACATTGCTCGAAGTCTTCCGGCATCTGCTTTCGGCAGGGGCTACCCTGGTCGTCATCGAACACGATCTGGACATGATATGCAACGCCGACTACATCGTCGACCTCGGCCCGGGCGGAGGAGCCGACGGCGGACGTATCGTTGCGACGGGCACTCCCGAAGCGGTAGCCGCCAATAAGGAAAGCATAACAGGACAATATCTGTATTGAAACTTAAAGCAGGGTACCCATTCCAACCTTATTCATATGCACTGAACGGTTCTTCCGTATCGAGATAGATCGTCGGTTGGTCGTCCGACTGCCTATCGTATTTAGATCTGTCGATTCGGTAATGTCTTTCAGTCCGGAAATGATAATAAAACCCTCTTTAATCTGGTTCAGACGTTCTACGAACTCCTTATCGTTTTCTTCGGAAAGCATGAAACGGGAAAAATATGTGTCCGGCATCCTGCCTGAAATCCGTCAAAAGGAATTTCGTAAATCCTTCGATAATATCTTGGTCATGTATACGTTGAGAAGTCGAGCTTCTGGAATATGCTATCAAAGCATCAAATACGGGCCTGTCCTTCGTATCCTGCACCGACAGCCGTCTGTCGAAATCCTTCAATGCTTCGGCCGAGGGTTCTGTATGGTATTTACCATTGGTACTCGTAATAGACTTTTTCAGGCGGTTTCGTATGACCGTTTTCAGAACACTTTCATATGCGTCGATTTAGAAACATTCCCTTAAACGATCACGAAACGCGTCGTTGTGTCGAACGACCACATGTTTTGGGTCGATAGTCGCCGTTACCGGCACATACGAAGCGTCCGCGGAGGAATATCCGGAGACATTCCGCTAAGAAATCGCAAAAAAAGGCGGTCGGCCCGTAAGGGTCGGCCGCCTTTTTCGTGTCTTCGGATAAAACCCGAATACCGTCATGGACAAACATAACAGGGATCTCCTGATCCATGCGCTGAAAGGCACGCTGGACACCGCATCACGCCGCGAATTCGACCTGTGGGTCTCGAATGCGGACAACCTCCGCATCTACGAAAACGCCCTCCGCATATGGGACGACGCACAGCGCCGCGCCGCAGCTTACACCCCCGACCGCGATCGGCTCTGGGAACAGTTGCAGTCACGTATCGGAGTTTCCGGATCGCCGCAGCCTACGGAACGGCCCGCGCCGAAACGCCGTTGGGTGCCGATACTTCGCACGGCGGCTGCCGTCGCCGCGGGCGTCGTCGTCACGCTCTTCGCAGTCCGTCCTGACGCCGCCCTCACACCGAGTCCGGCCCGACAGGAGTTCTGCGCCTTCGGCGGTAAATCGCTGGCACACCTGGCCGACGGTTCGACCGTATGGCTCCAAAGCGGCTCGACGCTTGCCTGCGACGGCTCCTTCGGCGCCGAAAGCCGCAACGTAAAGCTTCGCGGAGAGGGATTTTTCGACATTGCCAAAGATCCCGAACGCCCCTTCACGGTCGAAGTGGAAGGGTTGCGCATACGGGTTCACGGCACCAAATTCAACGTGAACACCTCGCTCGAAGACCGGACCGTCGCCGTATCGCTCGTAGAGGGTTCGGTGGCCCTCGACTCCGGCGAAGGCGAACAGCGCCAGCTGCACTCCGGTGAAATCGCCCGCTACAACACCGCCACACAAAAGCTGGACATCCGTCGCGGCAACGTGGAGCTGGAATCCTGCTGGGCCGCGGGCAAACTGGTCTTCGAGCGGCAGTCGCTGGGTGAAATCTGCCGCTACCTGTCTCGCTGGTACGACATCCGGATCGACATCTCTCCGGCACTCGCCCGCAACTACGCCTACACGTTCACCATTACCGACGAACCGCTCGAAGCGATTCTGCGCATCATGAGCCGCATCAATCCGATCGTCTACACCTTCTCGGACAACCGCTCGGTGTCTATCTCCGAGGTAGAATAAAACCGTAAACCGACCAAACTCCAACCAAACCCCGAATGCCTATGACCGAACAGAGCTGAATCGCACACAATTTCTCCAGCGGCAGCACCCGCCGCTGCAAACACTCGCTAACCTTAAAACTTCCAACCATGAAACATTTTAGACTCTTCGCAATTCTATTGCTGCTCGTCTGCAAATGGACAACGGTTGCACATGGCCAGACGCAGGAGCCGGCGATCAACATAGAGTTCACCGACATACCCCTTTCGGAAGCCATATCGCGCATCGAGAAGAGCAGCAAATACACGTTTTTCTACGACGCCAAACAGACCGATCTGACCCTGCGCGTCAGCCTTCACGCCAAACAGCTGCCGATCTCCGCCGCCCTGCGCCAGATGCTCGCCCCGACGGGTCTCGACTTCACGATATCCGAACGCCAGATCGCCCTGATTTCCGCGGCACGCAAGACTCCGGACGGATCGCGCACGATCACCGGTACGGTCAACGACTCCCACGAACTGCCGTTGGCCGGCGTCGCCGTCACGCTGGAGGGCGACAATACCCGCGGCACCGTTTCCGGAAACAACGGCAGTTTCACCATCACCGTTCCCGACGCCGATGCGGTGCTCAGCTTCACCTACTTGGGCTACATCTCCAAGAAAGTCTCGGTGCCCGTCTCGCAGAACAGTCTCGAGGTATTCCTCGCAGAAGACGCCGTGAGGATGGAGGACGTCGTAGTAGTAGGTTACGGCACCCAGAAGAAGGTCAATCTGACGGGAGCCATCACCACGGTGGACGACACGCAGCTTGCAAACCGTTCGGCGCCGTCCGTAGCCCACATGCTTCAAGGTGCGGTTCCGGGTCTGACGATCTCGACCTCGTCGGGCCGTCCGGGCAACTCGGCCGACCTGAACATCCGCGGTATCACCTCGATCAACGGCGGTTCGCCGCTCGTGCTGATCGACGGCGCCGAAGGCGACCTGATGAAACTCAATCCCAACGACGTGGCCTCGATCTCGGTGATCAAGGATGCCTCGGCCGCCGCCATCTACGGCGCACGCGCGGCTTACGGCGTCGTACTGGTGACTACCAAGGAGGGCGACGATTCGGACAAAACCCGCGTGTCGTACAGCGGACGCTGGGGTTGGAATTCTCCCACCACCTCGACCGATTACGAGACCCGCGGCTACTATTCGGTGTACGTCAACGACCTGTTCTGGCATGCCGACGCAGGTACCAACTACACCAACTATACCGAGCAGGACATGATGGAATTATGGGCCCGCCGCAACGACAAGGTCGAAAATCCCGAACGTCCGTGGGTGAAGATCGACCAGCGCGACGGCCGCGACACATATGTCTATTACGCCAACTTCGACTGGTACCACTACCTGTTCAAGGACGAGCATCCCAGCACGAGCCACAGCGTCTCGCTGTCGGGCGGCAACTCGAAGGTGAAGTACATGCTTTCGGGCAACTATTACAGCGAAGAGGGACTCTTCCGTCAGGACCCCGACCGCTTGCAGCGGATCAACTTCCGTTCGAAAATTTCGTTCGACATCAACAAGTGGCTAAAAATCAGCAATAACACCAGCTACTACAACTACCAGTACTACTACCCCGGCCCCAGCGGAGTCAATACAGCCTTCTCGCTCGGCACGGTACACGCACTGGCCTCGATGATGCCCTATAACCCCGACGGCACGAGCGTCTACTACACCTCGCTGTCGAAATACTCGATCATGGACGGCCTGCCCACGATCATGAACAAGGGCGGCCACTACAACAAGGACAAGACCGACAACATGTCGACCACCACGGAGCTGACGTGGACCCCGGTCAAAGGGTTGGAGATCAAGGGTAACTTCACCTACATGTTCAACACCCAGCACAACCTCAACCGTCAGGTCAATACCGAATACTCGCAGTATCCGGGCGAAGTGCAAACCCTCTCGACGGGCAGCCGCTTCCAAGACAAGCTCTACGAAAAGACCATGATGCACAACTACTATCAGGCCAACGTCTACGCCACCTACGCACACACGTGGAACGAGAAGCACAACTTCAAGGCGATGGCCGGTTTCAACTGGGAGACCAAGTACCTCAAAGACGTATCGGCCACGGGCTACAACCTGCTCTCCGAAACGCTGATGGACCTCAATCTGGTGGGACAGGACGCCGACGGCAACGAACGCATGGAGGTCGGCGGCGGCCAGAACGAATACGCCCTGATGGGCTTCTTCGGCCGTCTGAACTACGACTACAAAGGCAAATACCTCGTGGAGGTGAGCGGCCGCTACGACGGCACGTCGCGCTTCAAGCGCGGTCACCGCTGGGGTTTCTTCCCCTCGTTCTCGCTCGGATGGCGCATCTCGGAAGAGCCTTTCTTCGAGGGCATCCGCGAAAAATTCAACAACTTCAAGATCAGGTATTCGTACGGACAGCTGGGTAACCAGAACGTAGGCTACTACGACTATATCCGCAAAATCTCGATCGGCAACCAGAACTATTTGTTCGGCGGCGACAAACCCACGACGGCCACCATTTCGGCCCCCGTGGCCTCGAACCTCTCATGGGAAACCTCGATCCACAACAATCTGGGCGTAGACATGAGCTTCCTGAACAACCGTCTGGCTTTCAGCGCCGACTTCTACATCCGCGATACGAAGGACATGCTGACCTCCGGCGTCGCCCTGCCGAGCGTTTACGGCGCCGATTCGCCCAAGATGAACAGCGCCGACCTGCGCACCAAGGGTTACGAGCTCTCGCTCAGCTGGCGCGACGAGTTCCAGCTTCTGCGTCGGCCGTTCACTTACAGCGTGACGGTTACCTTCAACGACTACGTGACCGACATCACCAAATACGACAACCCCGACCGCACGTTCGCCAAGTCCTACTACGAAGGTATGCGCTGGGGTGAGATCTGGGGTTACCGCATCGGCGGACTCTTCGCCACGGACGCCGAGGCTGCCGGCTATGACGTCGATCAGACCGCCGTCAACAACCGGATCAACGCTGCGGCCGGCTCGGAACGCGGCCTGCACGCCGGCGACCTGAAATTCCTCGATCTGGACGGCGACAACGTGATCTCTATCGGCAAGAACACGGTCGACGATCCGGGCGACCGGGAGATCATCGGCAACAGCCAGCCGCGGTTCCATTACGGCACGACGCTGAGCATGTCGTGGGCGGGCATCGACTTTTCGATCTTCTTTCAGGGCATCGGACGCCGCCACTGGTATCCCAAAGCCAATACGATCGCCTTCTGGGGACCCTATGCCCGTCCGTATGCGAGCTGGATTCCCAAAGACTTCCACGAGATGTATTGGAGCGAAGAGAATCCCGACGCCTACTTCCCCCGTCCGCGCGGCTATGTAGCCCTTTCAGGCACCAACCGCGAGCTGGCGGCCGTCAACGATCGCTATATGCAGAACATCCGCTACTGCCGTCTGAAGAACCTCACGATAGGCTACACGCTGCCCAAGAAATGGACCCGCAAAGTGTTGATCGAAAACCTTCGCGTCTACTTCACGGGAGAGAATCTCGCCACATGGTCGCCCATCCACTCGGACTATATCGATCCCGAAATGGCCGCCATGAACGACGAGATGCGCACCTATCCATGGCAGAAGACCTACATGTTCGGCGTGGATGTCACATTCTAATTAAACAAGCAGAACCATGAAAAAAATATTATTGATTATACTGGCCGCAGGCTGCACCATGGCGCTCGTCTCCTGCGAAGAGTGGCTCGACAAATACCCGCTGGCCCAAATGTCGCCCGAAACCTTTTTCTCGAACGAAAACGAGTTGCAGGCTTTCAGCAACAAATTCTACACGGTCTTCCCGTCCGACGGGCTCTACAACGAGTACTGGGACAACATCATTCACAACGACCTGCCTCAGGAGATGCGCGGCGGCCGCACGATCCCCGCATCGGGCGGCGGCTGGACATGGACCGACCTGCGCGATATCAACACGCTGCTCGAATACTCGGTCAACTGCAAGGACCTCGACGTCCGTAACCACTACGACGCGCTGGCCCGTTTCTTCCGCGTCTATTTCTATTTCGAAAAGATCAAGCGGTTCGGCGACGTGCCGTGGTATGCGAAACCGATCGGCTCGGCCGATGCTGAACTCAATCGTCCGCGCGATTCGCGAGAATACGTCATGCAGCGCATGATCGAGGACATCGATTTCGCCATCCGCTACCTGCCCACCAAACACGACCTCTACCGTATCACGAAATGGACGGCTCTGGCCCTGAAATCGCGTTTCTGTCTCTTCGAAGGCACGTTCCGCAAATACCACGACATCGACCTTCCGGAGAACGACTGGAAATACTACCTCAGCCTGTCGGCGAAGGCTTCCGAAGAGTTCATCACCAACAGCGGCTACGGACTCTACACATCGGGCGGCACGCAGACCGCCTACCGCGACCTGTTCGTGTCGGAAGACGCCCAGCAGATCGAGGTCGTCCTCGCCCGCGATTACAACAAGGGGCTAAGCGTATTCCACAACAGCACCTTCTACTCGCTGAACACCTCCTACGGCCGTCCGGGGCTGACGCGCAAGATCGTCGCCAGCTATCTGATGGCCGACGGCACGCGCTTCACGGACAAGGAGGGCTGGGAAACGATGGAGTTCCGGGACGAGTGCCGGAACCGCGATCCGCGTCTGGCGCAATCGATCCGCACGCCGGGTTACACGCGCATCAACTCCACCAAGGTCGAAGTGCCGAGCCTGTCGACCTGCATGACGGGCTATCAGCCCATCAAGTTCGTCGCTCCCGCCGATTTCGGTTCCGACGGGTACAACCTCTCGTACACCGACCTGCCGATCATCCGCACGGCCGAGATCTACCTCAACTACGCCGAAGCCAAAGCCGAGCTGGGTACGCTGACGCAGGCCGACATCGATCTGTCGATCAAGAAACTGCGCGATCGCGTAGGTATGCCCAATCTGGACATGGATCACGCCAACGCCAACCCCGACCCGTACCTTTCGGCCCCTGAGACAGGCTACCCCAACGTGACAGGGCCGAACAAAGGCGTACTGCTCGAAATCCGCCGCGAGCGCACCATTGAACTGCTTCAGGAGGGCCACCGTTACTACGACCTCATCCGCTGGAAAGAAGGCAAGGCCTTCACGCAGCCGCTGCTGGGCCTCTACATCCCCTCCAAGGGCGAATACGACCTCGACGGAGACGGTACGCCCGACATCTATCTCAAAACCAAGGGAGAGACGCCCTCGACCAAAGCTCCGCTCATCATGGAGATCGATCAGGACATCTTCCTCTCGGAAGGCGATCACGGTTACATCTCGCCCCACAAGAAGAATCCGGGCGAGTGGAACGAAGCCCGTGACTACTACTACCCGATTCCGACCGACGACCGCTCGCTGACCGGCGGTGCCCTGACGCAAAACCCCGGCTGGAACGACGGCCTCGACTTTTAATTCTTAATGCTAACTTCAAAAACGAACGAAACGATGAACATTCTGAAAAAATATCTTACCATCATGCTGCTGCTCGGCCTCACCTGCCCGGCAACGGCCTGCAACAGCAGTTCCTCCTCCGAAGACGAAGTTCCGCCCCATCTGAAACCCGAAAACCCCGAAGAACCCGTCCGGGACTACTATCCCAAGACCGACGGCGCGACACGTCTGGTGACCTACAACGTCGGCGTCTTCACCAAGTACGTCAGCGACGGCAGCTACCAGATGATCACCGATATGATGACCGAGGGCAAAGCCGATCTGGTGGGCATCAGCGAACTGGACAGCTGTACGGTTCGCACCGGCAGGGTCTTCCAACTCAAGAAGTTCGCCGAGTTGATGGGCAAGGAGTGGAGTTACGAATATTCGCGGGCGATGGCCTATCAGGGCGGAGCCTACGGCGACGGAATCGCCAGCCGTGAGAAACCCGTTCGTGCCTTTGCCGCTCCGCTGCCGAAGGGCGACGGCGCCGAACCCCGCGTGATGGTCGTCGTGGAGTTCGAGAAATACGTCTTCGCCACCACCCACCTCGACCATGTATCCTCGCTGGCTCAGGCAGGGCAGGTCGATGAAATCAACAAGGTCATCGAACGAGAATTCGGCGGCTCGAAGAAACCCGTCTTCCTCGGCGGCGACTTCAACGCCCGTCCCGATTCGCCCACCATTTCCAAATTGAAGACGGACTGGACGATCCTGACGCCCCACGGTGCGAGCGACTTCACCCACTCTTCGCAGGCGCCGGACAAATGTATCGATTACATCCTGTTGTGGAACGGCAACGGCGCGAAGTGCGAAGTGGTCGGCACCAAGATCATGCTCGACTTCAACAAAGGCGACATCAAGAGGGCCTCGGATCATATTCCCGTGCTGGTCGATGTCAAATTCTAATGCTGAGACGAACTCTTAAACGCAAACAATTATGAAACGATATGCGAACATGCGTCTTCTGGCCGCCGTCGCCCTGCTCATCGCAGCGGCGGGCTGCAAGGACGACGAAGGTCCGACGCTCGGGCAGCCTGCGCTGCTGAGCATTCAGGACGCCACGGCCGACGCCGAAGTGATTACGGTGGAAAGCCCCAAGAAGCAGACCCTCGACATCCGCGTGGAGGCCGAGCAGATCAGCGGCAACTACATAACCGTCGTATTCAAGACTGCCCCCGAACTGGTCGGGACCTATAACGCGGCGCACGGAACCTCATACAAGCTCTGCCCCTCGGAGGCCTACGAATTTTCGACCGCCGAAGTCATGCTGCCCCGTTACAACACGCTCTCCTCGACGATGAAAGTGGAGCTGTTCAGCGAGCGCATGCCCGACGAGGAGCCGTATCTGTTGCCGATCACCATCGATTCGATCAAGGGCGACTCGCAGGCGACGGTCTCGCCGACGGGCAGTGTCCGTTACATCCTCTTCAACAAGCTCGTCAAGCCGGGACCGCCCGCACCCGTGCTGCTCGAACGCAGCGGATGGAAGGTGCTCGCCGCCCCCAAAGCCAAGCCCAACTACGAAGTGGAGAAGATGTTCGACGAAGACATCAACACCTTCGGCTACTGCAACGCCGACGAAGAGAAAGCCGATCCGCCTTACGACTTCGTCATCGATCTGGGCAAAGAGGTGACCGTACGCGGCTTCCAGTTCAATCAGCGCTACATGACTACCGGCAAACCGGAGGACGGCGCACGCTACGGCATCGCCCACTTGGAGGTTTGGACCGCGAAGGAGATCGCCGGCGACGGCCTCGGCGCAGCGAACGACGCCAACTGGACCTACACCCAGACATACCGCGACAACCGGACCGATCCCGACTCGCCGCTGGATCCGATGAGTGTGGTCATCAGTCCGATGCTCGACGACTACCAGCATGCGCGTTACGTCCGGCTGCGCATTCACGCCAGCTATACGAACAAGACTTATAACCCGACTTTCCGGGGATGGTGTATCGCAGAACTGAATGTCTGGGGTAACAACGAACTGCTCGAATAATGCGTCTGGACTTGCAAAGGGACCTGCTGGAGTGTTTCAGCAGGCCCCTTGTTTAACGCAGTCCCGATTGCAAGCGTTCCGCATTCCGCAGGATAACAGAAACTGAATAATTTCGAAATGAAAAATTCATACGTTCCGCATCCGTTTTATCCCCGAAAATGTCTATCTTTATTTGTCTGAATTTCTTTTAGCGATACGATGAGGCCGGAAAACGAACACGACATGGTTTTGTGGAAACACATCAGCCGAGGGAGGGGGGGGGAACCGCCGCTTTCAGGGAGTTGTTCGACCGTTATTACGCCCCGCTTTGCAGGTTCGCGGCCTGTTGGTTCCACGACCGCACCTCTGCCGAGGAGATTGTATTGGACACCTTTACGCACATCTGGCAGCATGCCGGGGAACTCCGTATCTCGACTTCCGTCCGGGCCTATCTGTTTCGCGCCGTGCGTAACCGCGCGCTCAACCGGCTTCGCGACGAACGAACCGACGGAATTCCCCTCGGGAAGGGCCCTGAACCGCTCTTCACGAATCCGGAAGCATTGCAGCTTGAAGCCGACGAAATGCTGTTACTGATCGCCGAAGCGGTCTCGCAACTGCCCGACCGCTGCCGCGAAGTATTCCGCAAAAGCCGTGAAGAGGGGCTTTCCAACGCAGCGATCGCCAATCAGATGCGGATTTCGGTCAAGACCGTCGAAGCGCAGATCACCAAAGCCCTGAGACGCATCCGCGAAACGCTGCTCCGCACGTGATCTTCTCTCCGGACTTTCCGGATACTCCCGCCGAATGACCGTCTAATGACCGCCGAAGACCGGCCGGAAACCCGCATCGGTTGACCACTTCGATGCGGATGCCTTGCACCAGCGCGTTGGTCGTTGCGAACGTATGTCTTGCGAGGTGTAAACAAAGTCAAAAAGCATCAGGAAACAGATATGCGCAAGATAAACGCAACCCGTTGAAAACAAGCAGTTTTTCATCATTCTGCCATATCGGTAAAAAGCAATGCGGTGTGGAATACGGAGAGGTTTCAGTTACCAAAGCGTTAGCCATGCTGTTTCCAAAATCCGACTGGTAACGGTGGGCAAATCAAATACTTCGGCTCCGGCGTGCTTTTCACTGTTCTGCAATGTTTTACAAATCAATGGACGCTTACCCGTGAATTAATTTTGCAACAAAAACAGTAAGCGTATGAAGATTGAGAAATTCAAGGTGCTGCTCTACCTGAAAAGGAGCGTGACGGACAAGTCGGGCAAGGCCCCGATAATGGGAAGGATTACAGTGAACCGGACAATGGCGCAGTTCAGTTGCAAGCTGTCCTGTGCGCCGGAGTTGTGGAACGCGAGGGAAAGCCGTCTGGACGGCAAGAGCCGGGAAGCGGTGGAGACGAACGCGAGGATAGACAGGCTGCTGATGTCCATAAACACCGCATTCGACACGCTCGTCAGCCGTAGGATGGATTTTGACGCGGCGGCGGTCAGGGACTTGTTCCAAGGAGGCATGGAAAACCGCATGACACTCCTGAAACTGCTCGACAGGCATATTGAGGAAATCAAGTCGCTCATCGGGACGGAGTATTCCTCCCGTACCCTGCCGAACTACGTATATACCCGGAGAAGGCTGGCAGAGTTCATCGCCAAGCGGCACAAGGTCGCCGACCTTGCCTTCTGCCAGTTGAACGAGCAGTTCATACGGGAGTTTCAGGAATATGTAGTCATTGAAAACGGGCTGGGCATAGAAACGGTACGCCACTACCTGTCCGTGTTGAAGAAGGTCTGCCGCATCGCTTTCAAGGAAGGCCATGCGGACATCTGCCACTTCGAGCATTATCCGCTTCCGAGACAGAAAGAGCGTACCCCGAGGGCGTTGAGCCGTGAGGACTTCGAGAGGCTGCGCGACTTGGAGATAGAGGAGCACCGCTGGTCGCACAACGTCACCCGCGACCTTTTCCTCTTTGCCTGCTATACGGGTACTTCCTACATTGACGCGGTATCAGTCACGCCTGACAATCTCTCCAAAGATGATGACGGCGCATTGTGGCTGAAATACCAGCGCGGCAAGAACGGAAAACTGTCGCGTGTGAAGCTGCTGCCGGAAGCCATCGAACTGATAGACAAATACCACAGCAAGTCGCGCAAGACGCTGCTCCCTCATATAGAACATGCCGCGTTGATGTGGAACCTTTCAAGCCTGAGGGTCATGGCAGGGATTAAAGGCCCGCTTACCTACCATATGGGACGGCACTCGTTCTCGACCCTGATAACGCTTGAGAACGGCGTGCCCATCGAAACGGTGAGCAAGATGCTCGGACATTCGGATATCAGCACCACGCAGATATACGCGCGTGTCACTCCGAAAAAACTGTTCGACGATATGGACAGGTACATCGAGGCGACCAAGGACATGAAACTTATTCTTTAACCCACTAAAAAATTACAATTATGCGCAGCACATTTAACATATTGTACTACATCAACCGCAACAAGGTCAAGGCGGACGGAACCACCGCCATCCAGTGCCGTATTTCCATTGACGGCAGACAGAACGCTTTTTCAACGGGTATCTACTGCAAAGCGGAGGACTGGAACGCCAAGACGGGCGAGACAAAAGAACAACGCACTAACAACAGGCTGGGCGAACTTCGGAAACGTATCGGGCAGGCGTATGACGACCTGCTGAGAAGGGACGGGGTAGTCAGTGCGGAACTGTTGAAGAACGAAATTACCAAGGTGAGCGCCGCACCCACGACCCTGCTGCAAATCGGGGAGGAGGAACGGGAACGGTTGAGGGTGCGCTCGAAGGAAATCAACTCCACTTCCAGCTACCGCCAGTCCAAGAGCACGCAGGCTTACCTGCGGGAATACCTGTTATCCTTGAAAATGAAGGACATTGCCCTTGAAGACGTCACGGAGGACTTCGGCTACGGCTTTAAACAATATGTAAAGGAGAAAGGATGCAGAGCCTCCCATGTGAACCACTGCATGACGTGGCTCAACAGGTTGCTCTACATCGCGGTGGACAAGGGGCTGCTCCGCTTCAACCCTACGGCGGACGTGCCTTACGAAAAGAAGGACGCACCGCAACTCAGGCATATCAGCCGTAGCCAGTTGATGTACATCATGGAGCATCCCATGACGAACAAGTGGCAGGAGCTGGTGCGCAGGACGTTCATTTTCTCGGCATTCACCGCACTCTCGTATGTGGACGTGCAGGAACTTTACCCGCGCCATATCGGCAGGACGGTTGATGGCAGGCGGTACATCCGCATCCTGCGCAAGAAGACGGGCGTGGAGTCGTTCATCCCCCTGCATCCGGTGGCGGAACAGATACTCGACCTTTATAACACTGAGGATGACACCAAGCCCGTGTTCCCGATGCCCAACCGCGACATGATTTGGTATGCCATCCATGAAATCGGAGTGCTGGCGGGAGTGAAAGGCTCGCTCAGCTACCATCAAAGCCGCCACACGTTCGGAACCCTGCTGATGTCCGCCGGGATACCGATAGAAAGCATCAGCAAGATGATGGGACACACCAATATCCGAACCACGCAGGCATATGCAAAGGTGACAGACGACAAGATATCGGAGGACATGGACAGGCTGATGCAGGTCAGGAAAGCCAACGGATTGACGAAAAACAATGACAGATGAGTATGGAAAGAGGAATAATCACAATCACAGAAAACGGGGCGGTTGCCATGCCGACCGCTCCCGTTTGGATGACGCAGCAGGAAATGTCCGATGCGTTCAACGTGTTCGGCTGCGACATCCGCAAGGCTATACACTCTATCTACAAAAACATGGAATTGTTGGAAAGCGAAACGAAGCGGTACATCAAACAGGACAACGGGATAAACTACGATGTTTACAGTCTTGAAATGGTGATAGCCGTTTCCTTCAAGTTGAGAAGTAGGGAGAGCGTGGCTTTCCGGCGGTTCATCATGGGCAGGCTGACCATGAACAACAGACAGTCCGTCAACCTTTTCTTTTCGCTCTCCACGTCGCGTGGAAAGAGAGCGGGAAATTGAGCAGACCTCAGACGGCGTATGAGATACCCTCAAACGGCGTGTAAGGCTATCTCTTACGCCGTTTGAGGGTAACACCGTTTTACAGGGGATTTCCGTCAGCCTATCTGAACGCTTCCCTATAATTGGCGGCAAGCATTCGTTCGATGTCAGATTCCTTGTACAGAATTTTTCCTCCCAACTGATAATAGGCGATTATGCCGTTGTTGCGGTAGTCCTGCAAGGTGCGTCGGCTCACTTTCAGCCGTGCCGACACCTCCTTGTCCGTCAGGAAGCGTTCGCCGCCCAATGTCGGACGGCTGTTTGCCATAAAGTTCTCGATACCGTCCAGCAGACGGTCAAGGCTGTCGCCGAACTCGGCGACAAGCGTATGGTTCTTGGTAATCATTTCACTCATTGTTACGTTGGATTTAGTGGTACATAATAATCAAACGGCTTTGTCTGCCAGCTTACCTTCAACGGGCTTGACGATGCGCAACACATCCTCCGGTCGGTAAAACACCTTGTGGTTTATCTGCGAATAAGCCAGTGTGCCGTTGTCACGCAGGGTCTGCAAGGTGCGCGGACTGATGTTCAACTGTTGGCAGACCTCTTGGTTGTCCATCCAGTGGTTTAATGACTTGCCGCCTTGTTTGGCAAGGAGTTCGTTCACACGGTCGGAGAAGCGGCTGAACTTCGCCGCCATTTCCTCAAACGCCTCTTTCTGAAAAATCAATACTTCCATTGTCGATACTGTTTTTAATGTTGATACTCGGTTTTGGACGCAAAGTAAATGGGCATTACGCATCAAACGATGGGTTGGCACAATCGTGGCAGCTTGTGGCAGGGAGTGGCGTTATCCGCCGACCCCGTGACGGCTGTTCCAAGCGTCCGTGATGCAAAGGAAAGCGAAGTCCGGCACAATCCAACCGCTTCGCACCTGCGTGGCAGCATTTGGCATCGGTGTGGTAGCCTGTGGCGTTCATCAGGTTCAAATAAGCCTGCTAATAAACCTGAGCTTGATGTAGAATGAAGTAAGACTTTATTTTATGGAATAGGATTGATTTGAAGAAACATAAAAGCCAACCCATCAAGGAGAAGTTTTGATGGGGAGCAGGTTTGTGTTTCGGGCATACCGAAACGGTTCGCTCCCCATGTTTTGGAAGACGCAAAATCCCTAAAAATAGGTATTGCACGACAATTTCAAGCCTTATACCTTTGCAAAAAATTAAAAACAGACATTGTTCGTTATAAATGCAAGTGCTGAAAGAGGACATAAGGGGTCGGATATTGACGATTGCCAGACAGCAATTCGAGAAGAAAGGCTATTCCAAGACTTCCATGCGCGAAATAGCGGAGTTGTCAGGTGTTGGCGTCGGGAATATCTATAACTACTTCACGAATAAAGATGAATTGTTCCGTGAAGTAGTCTGTCCTGTCTTATGCGCGTTGGAAGCCATGCTGCAAGAACACCACGGCATACGGGGCGAGGACATTATGATGATGCGGTCGGAGAAATACCTGAAATCCTGTATTGACGAATATGTTTCGCTGATTGACAAGCACCGCGCACTGATGGAAATCCTGCTGTTCCGTGCGCAAGGTTCTTCATTGGAACGCTTCCGTGAGAATTATACCGACCGTTCCACGGAATTGGTTAAGGCGTGGTTCGCGTCCATGCAGCGGAAACATCCCGAAATCAATACGGCTGTGTCCGATTTTATCATTCATTTGCATACGGTATGGATGTTCACGATGTTCGAGGAGCTATTGATGCATTCCGTACCCCGGCAAGAGATGGAGGCTATTTTGCACGATTATATTCTGTTTGAAATCCAAGGTTGGAGGGCTATTATCAAGATATGAGATACAGACAACGTACATACGAACATTCAACCGCATCAGAACGGTTGGTAAGGAGGAAATCTTCACGGAGGTTTCCTCCTTTTTTTATGAACAATTCTGAATATCGTTCACTATTAAACACTCCAAAAATATGAGACAGAAATACGAGTTTAAGAGTATTGTAGCGGAAACATTGCTTATTCCGCTATACATGAGAGCCAAAGAAAGTCGCCGGAATAATCCCATTCTATATGACAAGGCTGCGGAATGGCTGGCGGACAGTTTGGAATACGATTATTCCCAGTTCGACGGGGCAAAGTTGAGCGAAGTGGGATGCGTGGTGCGTGGATGGTATTTTGACTGCGCTGTGCGCCGATTTATTAAAGCACATTCGCATCCGGTCGTGGTCAATGTGGGATGTGGACTGGATACCCGTTTCCAGCGTATCGGAAGTCAGAAAGCAGTCTTTTATGATTTGGATTTGCCTGAGGTCATTGCTCTACGCCGGGATTTGATACCCGAACAGCCGGACAATGTCTATATTGAAGCGTCTTTGTTGGAGACCGACTGGATGGATGACCTGCGCCGGAAACACCCCGAAGCAGAATTTATCTTCATCGTGGAGGGGGTACTGATGTACTTCTACGAGAAGCAAGTAAAATCCTTTCTGCATCACGTGGCAAGCCGTTTCGGGGGAGGTGAATTGTGGTTTGACGTGTGCGGCACGATAATGAGCCGACATGGTGTGAAGCCCGATTCGCTCCGCAAACACGAGGCTCAAATCCGTTCCGGCATAAGCAACGGGTATGTGGTGGAACAATGGGAACCGTCTTTAAAGCTCATTGAACAGGCTAACTATATGAAGTTCTTCCGTTCACGCTGGGGATTCTTCTTTGGGCAGATATTGGGGCGCATCCCTTGGCTTTGCTACAAATTCAGTTCATTGCTCGGATATAAAATCATTTCAAAATAGCGTAATAACAATGGAGAAATCAAAAAAGAAAGAAGGCTTGTCCCGTCTGTTCGAGATAGCGGGACAAAGGAAAGGTCTGCTTATATTGGCAGGTCTGCTGTCGGCTGGCAGCGCGGTGTGTATGCTTGTGCCTTATTGGGCAGTTTATGAAATTTTGAAAGAGTTGCTGTCGAATGGCTCCAATCTTTCCGCTTTGGACGGAACGGACATGATGCGTTGGGGATGGATTGCATTTGGAGGGCTTGTTGGCGGATTGATATTGCTCTATGCCGCCCTGATGTCCTCACATGTGGCTGCATTCCGTATCTTGTATGGGTTGCGTGTCCGTTTGTCCGAGCATATCGGCAAGCTCCCGTTGGGGTATCTGAACAACACCTCTACGGGAGCCATCAAGAAAACAATGGACCAGAATATCGAGAAAATAGAGGGCTTCATCGCCCATACCATTCCGGATTTGGTCAATGTAATGGCAACGGTAGTGGTAATGCTGGTCATCTTTTTCTCGCTGGATGTGTGGCTGACAGTCGTGTGCCTGGCCGTTGTGGTGCTTAGCTTATTCCTGCAATTTTCCAATTTCATGGGAAAAAGGGCAAGGGAGTTCATGGGTATCTACTACGATGCACAGGAAAAAATGAGCGCATCAGCTGTGCAGTATGTACGGGGAATGCCCGTCGTCAAGATATTCGGGCAAAGCGTCCGTTCGTTCCGTCAGTTCAATGCCGAGATTCAGGCATACAAGACATTCGCCTTGAAATGCTGTGACACCTACCAGAACGGGATGATTGCCTTTACCGTCTTGCTTAATTCGATGGTTACGTTTATTCTTCCTATGGGTATTCTGCTGTTGCAAGCCAGTCCGCAATCACTCTCATTGGCTGTGGTGTGGCTGTTTTTTATCATCATGGGACCGGGTATGGCTTCGCCCGTTTACAAACTGACTTTTTTAGGAGGGAATACGCGCGACATCAACGAAGGAGTAAACCGCATTGACCGCATACTTGAAAAGAAACCTGTGCCGGAGCCGGAACATCCGCAAGTGCCTGCCGCCTACGATGTGGAATTCCGACATGTGTCATTCTCTTACGAAAACACGGAACAGGGCACACGGACGGAAGCCCTGCGTGATGCCAGCTTCATTGCACCACAAGGAAAGATAACTGCTCTTGTCGGTCCGTCAGGAAGCGGCAAATCAACGGTTGCCAACCTGATACCCCGGTTCTGGGATGTGGTGCAAGGGAAAATATGTATAGGCGGTGCGGATATACGCCAAATAGCTACCGCAAAACTGATGGATATGGTTTCATTCGTCTTTCAAGACACTTTCCTTTTTTACGACACTCTTTATGAGAACATCGCCGTAGGCTCTCCTGATGCCACGAAAGAAAAGGTGATAGCCGCTGCGAAAGCTGCCCAATGCCACGATTTCATAGAGCGTTTGCCGCAAGGCTACGAAACAAGGATAGGCGATAAAGGTGTATTCCTGTCCGGCGGTGAAGCCCAACGGATATGTGTGGCTCGTGCCATATTGAAGAATGCTCCGATACTGGTGTTGGACGAAGCGACTGCTTTCGCTGACCCTGAAAACGAGCATAAAATGCAGATGGCTTTGCAGTCACTGATAAAGGACAAGACGGTCATTGTGATTGCCCATCGCCTTTCTTCCATTATTTCTGCGCATCAAATTGTCGTCATGAAAGAAGGAAGCATTGTGCAATGCGGAAGGCATGAACAATTATCCGTGACAGAGGGTGTATATAAAAACATGTGGGATGCCTATACGAGCGCATACCATTGGACGTTGAACAAAAACTAAAAGCAATATGAGAAAGAAGAATTTCTTAAACAAGGTCTTGCAAAACACAAGTTGTCCGCAAGGATTTTGGGGACGGATGATTTTGCGAGGAATGAATTGTTTTCATGCATCCTTAGCTAATCGTGGCATGAAGCAAGTGGAATGGCAGCCGAATTGGAATGTACTTGATATAGGCTGTGGCGGTGGTGCGAATTTGAAACGTTTATTGAATTTATGTCCGAAAGGAAATATCTACGGCATAGACCTGTCAGAAGAAAGTGTTTCATTCGCCCAAAAGTACAACGAAAAAGACTTGAATAAAAGATGTTTCATACAACAAGGGAATGTTTGTTCATTACCTTATGAGGATGGATTCTTTAATGCTATCACGGCTTTTGAAACGGTCTATTTCTGGTCGCCTGTAAACATAGCGTTGTCTGAAGTGGCGCGTGTTCTCCGAGAAGGAGGTTGTTTCCTTATTAGTCTGGAAGCGAGCGACCCCGAACTTGGAAAAATGTGGACGGAACGGATAGACGGTATGGTTGTCTATACTCCGGCAGAATTGGAAGAACGGTTGCATGAAGCCGGATTTTCATCCATCAGAACAATCCGTAAAAAGGAAGAAATACATATTATAGCATATAAATAAAATAAGACATGAATGCAATAAAGAATATTACAATAGGTCACACGGAAAGACTTTACAAGCCGGTGGGTTACACCATGCTTGCCAACTTAGTGAATATAGTACCGTTTTGTCTTTCTATAGAAGCGATACGTATCATTTTCAGTGCATTTGACGGGAGCGGACAGCCGCTTGACACGACCCGCCTGTGGTGGATATTCGGCATTATGGCTGTTTATATGCTGGTCATGGCTTTGGCAGAACGGGCATCCTACCGAGCCAATTTTAGAGGAGCATACGAAATGAGTGCTTCCGGGCGTTTGTCGCTGGCGGAGCACTTGCGGAAACTATCGTTGGGCTTTTTGTCGAAACGTGATCCGGGTGATTTGTCGTCTATGCTTGTTACGGACTTCATGATGGCAGAAACCGGAATTTCGCACCACCTGCCCCAACTTATGGGTGCCATAGTCATGCCCGTACTGGCTTTTGCTTCGCTTGTATGGATAGATTGGAGGATGGCGGTCAGTATGTTTGCCGCCTTGCCGCTTGCCTTGCTCGTCCTGTGGGCAAGCACAAAGGCACAGCGGAAGTTAAGCGGGCAGGCAAATTCAAGCAAAAATAAATGCTGGAAATCGGTTGGAAGAATACTTACAGGGTATTCGTGTAATGAAAGCGTACAATCTGATAGGTGACCGCTTTGTTAGGTTGCGCGATGCTTTTGCGGAACTTCGCCGTGCTTGCATCCGTCAGGAAGCCTTGTTAGGCCCGTTTGTTCTGTTGAGCATTACTCTGGTACGTGCCGGGCTGACAATGATGGTGCTATGCGGAACTTATCTTTTATTGGGAGGAAAACTTTCAATCCTTGTATTTGTGCTGTTCCTTGTGGTCGGTTCTCGTGTGTTTGACCCGCTGACTTCCGCCCTGACAAACTTTACCGAGTTCCGCTATTTTTCCATTGCCGGTGGACGCATCCTTTCCTTGATGAACGAGCCGGAGATGAAAGGAGAACGGCAATCCCCGGCAGCGGGCGACATCCGGTTTGAACACGTATCGTTTGCCTATCAAGACAAGGAAGTGTTGCATGATATAAACATTACGCTCCCGAAAAACTCCTTGACGGCTCTTGTCGGTCCTTCGGGAAGCGGGAAAAGTACGGTAATGAAGCTTTGCGCCCGTTTCTACGACCCACAGAAAGGATGTATCTTTTTCAATGGTGTTCCGATGAATGAGATAAATCCAGAAAGTCTGATGAGCCACATCTCTATGGTATTTCAGGATGTCTATCTGTTTCAGGACACCATACGCAACAATATCCGTTTCGGTAAAACGGATGCGACGGAAGAAGAAATTATAGCCGCAGCTAAAAAAGCCTGTTGCCATGACTTCATCATGCGGTTGCCCAAAGGATATGACACCTTGGTAGGCGAAGGAGGGTGTACCCTTTCGGGCGGAGAAAAGCAACGCATATCCATAGCCCGTGCCATGCTGAAAGACGCACAAATCATCCTGCTTGACGAAGCGACCGCCTCACTTGACCCTGAAAATGAAGTGGAAGTACAGAAAGCCATAGATGCACTCATCAAAGGGCATACTGTCATTGCCATTGCGCATAGACTTAAAACCATTAAGGGGGCAGACCAAATTATCGTGTTGGATAACGGACAGATAAAGGAAAAAGGTACGCATGAAACATTGATGCAGGCCGAAGGGTTGTATGCCCAACTATGGAATATTCAGGAACAAATTTCAGGATGGAAACTGTAAAAAGCGGCATAGAAATCAATAGGATGTCTGTTTTTATAAAGCAGGCATCCTTTCAAATAATAGATTCTTAAATGAATTTACGGAATAAAGTGTTAGTAGGATATTTTATTTTAGTTGTACTTATCGGCTTTATGGCATCAATTCTGATACACGAGCGACATCGAATATCAGAAATTGATTCACAAAACAGCGAAGTACAGCAAGCTATACGTGATATTCACAATGTCCATCGATATATCACTCGGCTTACCATGTTGGGAGAGAGTGTCATTGATTGGAACAGAACAGACTGTAGTCATTACCGTATCCAACGTCTGTGTACAGATAGTCTGTTGCAAGCATTGAAGTTTCATTGTGCAGCATACGTGCATCCAGTGCAGATAGACACTCTTCGCTCTCTACTGGCAAGCAAAGAGGAACATCTGCGGCATATCATGTCGGTATTTGAACGGCAGGAAGAAGCCGACAGCCTTTTAGTGAATCTCTTGCCAGAAGTAGCTAAACGTGCTACCCGTTTACAGAAAAAGCCCCTGCAAACGCATTGTGGCTTGTAGGGGCTTGCAGGGGCTAATCCTAAATCTTACCCAACGAATCAAAGCTCGCCCGGCTTCTCATCCTCCTTTTTCGCCCGCATAGTGCGTGCTTTTGAGATAGCTTTCTGACGCTCAATCATCGCGTTCACGTGGTCGATGAAAGTAGCATATTCCGCATCACCATTTATCATTGCCAACGCATTGACGGTATCAACCAATGAACGGTAAGCTGCTTCTGCGGCGGTGCGGGTTTCCTTCACGATACCCACCTGACGGGCGGCGTCAGTTTCCGTACGCTGGGCGGCTGCGGCAAGGAAAGCGTTTTCTTTCGTTTTTAAATCCGTAATCCATACATCAAGATTCAACGCGGTGCGCTTGCTTGAATCAAGAGCTTCCAAGTCCTGCAACAGATTGTGTAATACACCGCTTTCCTCGGTCTGCGCCAGCTTCGTGGGGTCGCCATACTTGTCGAACAATGATTTCGCTTCGGCGGCATTGGCGGCTACTTCGGCGGTCGGATGGGCGCACATCGCCGTCACATAATTGTTCGCACCACGCCAAGATGCGTCACGCGCGTCATCCGTCGCGGTCGCCGTGGCGGTGGCGGGATTCGTGGAGGATGCTTTCAGCGCGTCATCAAAAGCATCGACAGCGGTGGTGAAATCGTTAACCTTTGCCTCCAACACGGGATTCGTAGCGGACAGCTGGCTTATCTCGCTTGGGGTTCCTGTCTCCTCGCCGATAGGCAGGTTCGCCGTTTCCGCCACGACCTGTTTCTGATAACCGAACGACTCCTCGGTGCGAAGTTGCTTGATGTTTAATGTGAGAATCTTTTTCATATTCCGTGATATTTTAGAATTTCTGTAACGAATGTAGCTAAATCTTTCCGGCGAGCCAAGTTCAGAGCGGGGAAAGTTCCAATCCGTCCCGATTTTGCCTTTCCCCAGCGGGGAAAGTGCTTATCCTGCAGGATTGGCATCGTCCCCGCCGGGGAAAGCGGTTATCCTGACGGATTAGGGCTGTCCCCGCAGGGAAAAGTGGTTATCCGGCAGGATTTGTGTTGTCCCCGCTGGGGAGGGCGGTTGTCGGCGCGGATTGCAGAAATTTTGACGTGGGCAGGCGGTCCTGGAGATTGGATGATTAATTTATATAAGGCAGATATTCGTTTGGAACGGGGATGTGGAAACGGTAGCACAGGGCAAGCACGTCTTTGACATCGTTTTCATCGAAAACGTATCCTGTATGGAAAGCGACCTGCGCCTGCGGAGGAATGCACGACACTTTCTTTTCGCCGATACAACCTTCTCCGCTGAAGGTGTCTGCCGGATAGGTTTCTCCTTCAAAAACAATCTCCCCGTCTGAAGTATATGTAAACAAATGCAAGTCCACCGTCCGCCCGTCCGCATCTGCGAAAACGATGTGTTGCGGAGTGGAATACGCCTCCGTCCGTTCCTTAAATCCCTGTTGGTGTAAAGCACGAATGAAACGTGCCGCCTGCGTTTCCTCCACAAACAAGTCAATGTCTTGATGTTCCCTTGTTTGTCTGCCTAACAAGGCATCTACTCCCCAGCCGCCGTCAAGGAACACGGTTATTCCTAAGCTCTCGGCGAGATTAATCAAATCAATGGCATCTTTTTCGGTAATCATATCGTAATGTTTTTGTTGATGTTTGCGAAGGTAGGGAAATTCGGGGAGCGGGGCAAAGAAAATCGCCGAGAAGATACACGCAAGGAGCAAACGGTACAGACCCATAGGCGGCAACAAGGAAAAGACTGCTGACGTGCGCATCATAGCCGCCACCAACGAGGATATGCAGTCAGCAGTAGCCGAAAAGCGTTTCCGTCAGGACTTGTACCATCGGATTAAGGAATACACGTTGCACATACCGCCGTTGCGTGAGTGCCGTGAGGACATCATGCCGCTTGCGGAGTTCTTCCGTGAACTTGCAAACAAGGAGTTCGGCAAGCAAGTGAAAGGCTTTAATGCGGAAGCAAGGAAACGGATGCTCGTCCATCCGTGGAGCGGCAACGTGAGGGAACTGAAAGGAACGGTACGCTCGGCGGTGCTGTTAACCGACGGGGATACGATAACGGCTGACAAACTGAATTTTGAAGAACCTCTGCTGTCGGGAGAAGCATCCTTGTCCTTGAAGAACGTGGAAATGGAAAAGAAACAGATAATCCGTGCTCTGAAACAGGCGGACGGCAACCGCTCGCTGGCTGCTGAACTGCTCGGCATTGGGCGCACTACACTATACGGCAAGATGAAACAATACGGCATCAAGTACAAGGAATAAAGCACGATTACCGCAGGTCAGAAACAGGTTGCCCGACTTCGGAGGAGCAACCCGGTGGCAAGGCTTTCGGGAGTAACCCGAAAGGTTTTGAGTAACTCGAAACATACCTTGCTGCTGCCACTTTTCGGCAGTAACCGAAAAGCCTTCGGGTTACCCGAAGGACACCTTGCTGATTTCTCGTGAAATCAGTAATCCGTCAGCAAACGGATTGGAATTTGTGCTGTTATTTCGGCTCTCAAAGTATCGTTTCCCGATGCCCAAGCTGCTCAAAAGAAGAAAGGGAATGAAGGCGGTGTGTAAGCCTGCACCTTATTGAGATTACAGGGAACAAAGCCGGATTTTCATCCTTCTGAAAAACAGACAATAGTGTCAATTCGATGCCAATATGTGCCAATCACAGCCAAAACAGACATTAGACCAATAAGGAAATGCTATTTTGAGCAAATACATCCTCGCTTGTTCACAAGCTCAGCAAACCAATGATTTACAAAATCGACGATGAACAGAACCGGACAACCAAGAAAGTAATCCAATGCAGATAGGAAGCAACATAGTTTCAATGATATGCTGGTTTGCTGTCGTGCTGTTGTGCAGGTTTACAACAGCGAAACTTCAAATAAAGGTATCAGCAATGGATTGTGGCTTGAGAGAGGTGGAGTTTGAATGATATAAATCGGTGGTACAAAATACATCCGTCTATCAACGTAGTAATAAAGCAACAAAGGAATGGTACAATAAACAAAAGCGTATAGGTATACACACGCTGACCTGCAAGCCTGCCCGCGCTCCAACCGACCTGCCGTCCAGCTTGCCTGCCGACCGGTCTGCCGGCGTGCCTGCCTGCCGGCACACAGACAGGCGAACCTGCCGACAGGCTATTAGCAAATGGGCAGGCTCAAATATGATGTGGAAACGGTATGGAATTAAAAGCAAGACAGTACTACCGATTTTCATCAGCAAGATGAGCAACAAATGTACAGTAGTGATAAGATGTTTGATTTACTCTATTTTTCAGAGGAATAACTTTGGCAATGAAAGAGAAAAACACTACTTTTGCAAATGAGAAAAGCGTTCTTTTGATTGATGCAGAACATTGCAGAATAGAGAAGCCCGCTGGTTTCCAAATCGTTACCTGTTAAGCTGACAATCTTTGTAAGTTCTTTGTTTTCAATGAGTAAGAAGAATTGATATGTCTTGCAACGTGGAAGCTGATGTCCTTATTCACGCCGCATTCCCGTATCATCTTCTTCAACGGTTTGCAGATTGACCAATAGTTCAGATTGGGGAATACCAAGTCGTTTTCTTGGAACGGTCGGTAACGCTCGATTATCTGCAAGGGGATGTCCAGCAGCTTTACTTGGAAAGGTACGCCCGTCTTGTGACGCTTGGAGATAATCCATTTCTCGCCGTTCACCTCCACGATTCGGTCGTTGGTCAGTTCCTTGATGTCCACGAAAGAAAGGGCGGTGAAGCTCGCAAACACGAACAGGTCACGGATGTATGCCAGCTTCGGGTCTGCGAACTCGTGCGTCATTACCGCCTTCAACTCATCCTCCGTCAAAAACTCACGCTCCTTGACATTCGGGCTGATGTGGAACTGCGCAAACGGGTTTCTCGGTATCAGTCCGTTGAAGTGCGCACGCA
>ENA-ORTI01001165-ORTI01001165.1-human-gut-metagenome-genome-assembly--contig:-NODE-1165-length-28305-cov-9.807646_pt1 | contig 28305 bp, 19 predicted proteins | sample MGYA00242071_ERZ509191 | MGnify/ENA primary metagenome ERZ509191 (study PRJEB26280, sample SAMEA2338832) | human gut metagenome | biome: human gut; feature: human-associated habitat; material: faeces...
GCGATCGCAGACTTTGTCTGTTTTCATTGCCCTTTGGTCGCCTCCGCAGAGGCGATTCCCCCTGCTACATGAAAAATCAAGCAGCACAGATGCCACCTGCGAAGGAAATTCCGCAAAGGAAACCCCTTCCCTTTACTCCGGCTTCCTCGCCGCGATATGCCACCGATGCTCTTCCGGCGCGGGATGCGTAAGCGCATTCGTCCCGAACACCCGCACATCCACAAAGCCAATCGACTGCAAGAGCGCCACCAGCTTCTCCGCCTGATACGCGCGCTGTACCTGCTCCTCGTCAATCCGCCGATACCGCCCGTCCGGCTCTTTCACGAAGATAGCAAGGTGCATTTCCACCTGCTGGCGCTCCGGGAAATACCGGTTCTGCCACATGTACGTCACATCCCGGCGATCCTCGCCCATGAACTGGCTGCCCAGCAGGTGCTCCAGCTTATAAGGGGTCGAGACATCGAAGAACAGCCCGCCGCCAGGTTTAATGGCATCCCATGCGGATTGAAAGAACGCCGCCGCGTCCACGTCCTGCAGGAGGTAATTCACCCCGTCGCACGTCGCCAGCACCGCGTCCACCGGGCGATGCAGCCGCAATTGCCGCATGTCCTGCCGGATGAACGGGATGCCGAACCCCGCCTTGCGCGCCTTCTGTGCCGCCTGCCAGAGCATTTCCTGCGACAGGTCAATGCCCATCATCTCATAGCCCAGCTGCTGCAAGGGCAGCGTCAGGCTGCCCGTGCCGCACGCGCACTCGCACACCTTCGCATTGCGCGGGATGCCGTACGCCGTCATCATCCGGGCGTACATATCCGCCCACGCGCCGTAATGCACGTCGTTCATCAGCGTGTCGTAAACTTCCGCAAATCCTGTATACATTCGTTTTCCTGCCTGATTATCTGTTTTTTCCGCGCATCGTACCGCCGATTCTGCCCGCTTCCTTCGCGGACAGACCCGCCCAGCCGACACTGCGCAGCTTTTCCGTCAGTCCGAGGGCTTCCGCCGTTTCATACTTGCGGCGGAGCTTGTCGGGCAAGCGCCAAGTTTGCATTCTATCACCTCCCGGTGGGGGAATGCTATTTCCGCATAGAATTGCGCTTCATGCAGAGGGTTTCGCCTCTGCGGAGGCGAGTCGGGGGCAATGAAAACAGACGAAGTCTGCGGTCGCCCCCGACACCCCTTCGCAGTGCACACCCATGCGGCTTGATTTTCATCGTTGCAGGGGGAATTCGCGCCTGCGGGCGCGAGTCGGGGGCTTTGCGGTCGCCCCCGACACCCCTTCGCAGTGCACACCCATGCGGCTTGACCGTTATCGCTGGTTGGGAGAACCGGAATTGTCCCCCATCTGCGCCACAATCCTTTCCACATGCCGACGCGCCTGATTCGCAAACTGCTCCGCCTGCTCCGGGGACTGTGGCGCGTCGCCCATCAGCCCCACAAACTGGCTGACCTTCAAGCCCAGCGCTTCCTGCATCACCGCGTCCGAACCCTGCGGCGCAACAAGGTAGTAGCACAGGAGCGAATCCTCCTGCCCCATGCGGTGCGCGCGGTCCTCAGCCTGTGAATGCACTGCCGGCGACCAGTCCAGTTCGCCAAAGACCACGCACGTCGCGCGCTGGAGATTGAGACCGCTTGCCGCGCGAAGACTGATGCACAGCACGTCCGTCCGCCCGGATTGGAAGCGGTCAACCGCGTTCATCTTCGCCAGTGTCGTCTCCCGCCCGGTGATGAACCCCGGCGAAAACGCCTTCAATTCCTGCTTGTAGATGTCCATCACCTGATGGTGGTGTGCAAACAGCAGCACTTTTTCGCCGCCGTCCAGCAGCGCGCGCACAAATTGGCACACATACGGCGCTTTCGCCACGCCCGTGGCCTGCCGCGCGTGCTGGCTGATGGATTCCTCCAGCATTGCCCGCTCCTGCGCCGAAAGCTGGTCGTCCTGTTTCCAGCGCAGCACGTCGCGCATCACGGGCGCCATCAGCTGGGCGTATACCTTGTCGTTCCAGTCCAGCTCCTGCACCAGCCGGCGCTTCGGCGGCAGCTCGCGCAGCACCTCCTGCTTCGTCCGGCGGAGCATCAGCCCCTCCCGACGCAGGTACGCGCCTAATAGGTCGGGTTTCAGCACAAGCTGATTGCCGTAGCCGCTGCACCACTCGCGCGAAAACGACTCCCAGTCGCCTAAAAAGTGGTAGTCGAGGATGTTGATGACGTTCCAGATTTCGCCGCCGCGGTTGTAAATCGGCGTGCCGGACAGCCCGATGACGCGCTCACAGCTTTCGGACAGCAGCGACGCGGCGGAGTACTTCTCCGTCCCGGCGTGCCGCAATTCCTGTATCTCGTCGAAGATGACCGATCGAAAAGGCAGCGTCGGCAGCACGCTCTTCCACCCGCGCAAAAGCAGGTAGTGCATGATGTACACATCCGCTTCCGGCAGGTCGTAGGGCTTCAGCCCGCGGATCGTGTGTACGCGCGGCGCTTTGCCGTCCACCCGCAGGAAACGCAGCGTTTCCTCCTGCCAGTTGCGGGTCAGGTGCGCGGGCGGAATCACCAGCACGGGCAATGAACCGGTGGAGGATAGAAACGCCAGCGCCTGCACCGTTTTGCCTAAGCCCATTTCGTCCGCCAGCAGGCATCGATCGTGGCTGCACAGGTACGCCAGCCCTTCCTCCTGAAACGGGCGGAGCGTGCCCAGAAACGCGCCGTCGGGCGGGGTCATGCGCACGGGCATCGTTGCCATTTTCGCCTGACGAACCGCGTATTCCCGCGCGCCCGTGACGGCTTTTTCCCACAACGCGCGGTCGCTTGCCTTGATTTCCAGCGGGAAGCGCATCATCAGCCAGCAGAGGTCGCCGACCGCCCGCCGGTGCGCCGTGAACCGCGCTTCGCCGCGCCTGCTGCCCGCGCTGCCCGGAAACAGCCGCTTGCATACCTCCGTCACCGACGGGTCGCCCTTCACCACCCAGCACTTGCTGCGGCGGTTGTAGCTCAGCGTTCCCAGCGGCGCGCCGGCGGGCGGGTACGGGCGCAGGTACGGCGGAAGCAGTTCCGCTTCTTCTTCATTCATAATGCAATTCCCCACAGCCGGTTCAGGCATACGCACGAAATCGGCTTTCCGTGAATTCGATTGGGTACGGCGACTGTCCGCTCAGTCACAAGAATTAAACTGCTGATTTGCCCGCACGCGGCATAGCGGGTCAGCTGCATCACAATGCGCTTGCGGTCAGGCTGCCCGCGCTTGATTTCGATGCCGATGCCGCCGGGGCACACAAGGTCGATGCGGCAGCGCGGCGCGAGCGGGACTTCGTGCGCGCAGGGGATTTCCGCCTCCGCAAGGGACGCCCGCACGAGGTCGTGCAGGTCGTATTCGCCTTGCTGGATGGGGGCGCGGATGCCGCGCAATGCGTGGAGGATTTCTGCGAGAGAATCCGCCGCCGTGTTCGTTGATGTATCCATTAGTAGATTCCCGCCATCGCCTGTGTCAGCTGCCCCATGGCCGACGCAACTTCCGCCGTCGTCGGGGCGGGGAGGGAGATGACGTATTCCAGATTCGTGATGGCGGACTGAATCGCGGAGTAGCGCTGCGCGTCGCTCAACACATCCATGCTTTGCAATTGCGCGTAGGCTTGCGAGAGCAGAATCTTCGCATCGGGAATCAGCGTGTTCTCCACCATCGTATTGCTGCCGGAGCTGGATGCGCTCGTGTGGTACGGGCAGGTGCCGCTTGCGCCCAGTACCGCGTAGCTGCCGAGGTACTCAATCAGCACATCCTCATATTCCGTGCCAATGAAGGATGCCAGCGGGTGTCCCGACGGAATGGTCAGCACACCGCGCGTGACCGTGTCCGGGCAGTAGGGGGAGGCGAGCAGGCCGCTGACGGAGCAGATCGTCTGCGTCGTGTGCATTTGGCAGGAAACCGTTGGCTCTGTGCCGGATTTCCAGTAGTCCGTCACGACCCCGTAGCCCATCGCGTCGCTTCGGCAAGCGTCGGTGGCAAGCTGCCCCGATACCGCGCACGTCGTCACCTTCACCAGGCCGTAGTCGCTGGCGCTGCCCTCCAGAATGTCGCGGTTGGACAGCGCCTGATGAATCTTGCTCATGTAGCTCTGCCACAGCGGGGCGGCGGAGCGTGAGCCGGTGGATTTCGACGAGAGCGCCTTGTAGTTGTCGTGCCCAACCCACAGGGCGGAGGAGTAGTAGCCCGTCATGCCAGCGAAGAAAACGCCCTTCTGGTCGGAGTTCGTGCCAGTTTTGCCCGCGACGGTCTGCCCCTTGATTTTCGCGTTTGTGCCCGTGCCGGAGGAAACCGCCTGCTTGAGCATGTCCACGACCATGTACGCCGTGGATTCGCTGAACACGCGGTGACGCTCCTGCTGCTGGTGGCCGTCCCAGATGACCTTGCCCGTGCTGTCGGAAATGCCGAGGACGGAGATGGGCTGCTGATACACGCCGCCGTTCGCCAGCACGCCGAAGGCAACCGCCATCTGCATGGGCGTAATGCCGCTGGAGCCGAGGGACAAGCCGAACGGCGTTGCGTCAATGTGCGCATCGTCAATGCCCATCGCGTGCAGGAAGGCAACGGAATTGTCCACGCCCACAAGGGTCATCAGCGCCTGCGCGGCGGCGGTGTTGTGGCTGTTGACGAGCGCCTTGCGCAGCGTCTCCGGGCCGGCGTAGGAGCTGCCGCCGTAGTTGCGCGGCCAAGAATCCTGCCCGTTTGACCCGCGCCAGCCGGAAATCGGCAGCGGCATGTTCATCACGATGCTCGCGGGGGATGCGCCAAGCTCAATCGCGGGTGCGTACACGGCAATCGGCTTGATGGACGAGCCGACGGGCATGGTCATATCCACCGCGCGGTTGAAGGTTTTCATCGCCGTCGGGCGCGTGCGGCTGCCGACGATGGCTTTGATTTCGCCCGTGTGGTAGTCCACAACGACGGCGGCGGCCTGCGGCTCAACCGTTTCGTCGTATGTGCCGTCGGAATTGCGCGTGCGGTAGACCTTGTCCGCCGGGTCGCGCAGGGAAGGGTAGTTCGTCCAGTTTTCCAGCGTATCCTCGACGGTGGACTGAATGGAGGTGTCGATGGCGAGCTGGACGTGGTAGCCGCCGGTGCGCAGCTTGTTTTCCATGGCGTTGCGGTTGGCGGAGGTGTCCTCAAGGTTGTTCAGCTGCAGCAGGATGTCGATGACCTCATCCACCGCGTATTCGACGTAGTGCGCGTAGGCGTACATGCCGGTGGATGTGTTCGGGTCTTTCTCCAGCACATGCGCGGTCGCCGGGTCAAGCGCCTCCTGATACTGCTCGTAGGTGATGTACTGGTTTTCGTACATGCAGCGCAGGACGTAGTTGGTGCGGTCGTTGGTGATGGCGGGGTAATCCACGCCCTCCTTCTGCCGCGTGTAGAAATTCCGGCGCGGATTGTAGTAGTAGGGCGAGTTGCATGTGCCCGCCAGCATGGCGCATTCGCGGAGCGTCAGTTCACCCAGCGATTTGCCGAAATACCCCTGCGCGGCGGTGTACACGCCGTAGTAGTTTTCGCCGAGGTAGATGGTGTTCAGGTAGCTTTCGAGAATCTGATCCTTTGTGTAGCGCGTTTCCAGCTGCATGGCGAGGTATGCTTCCTGAATTTTGCGCTTGTAGCTCTGCTCGGAGGAAAGAAGCGTATTCTTAATCAGCTGCTGGGTGATGGTCGAGCCGCCCTGCGTGGAGGAGGAGGAAAGGTTCGACACGAACGCGCCGACAATGCGCTTGATGTCCACGCCGTTGTGCGTGTAGAAGCGCGCGTCCTCCACGGCGATAAAAGCGTGCTGGAGGTACGTCGGCATGGCCTGAATCGACACCATGACGCGGTTCTCCGAGCCTTTGTATTCGGTGATGAGGTTGCCGTTGGCGTCGTAGATGAAGGAAGTCTGCGCCTGATCGTCAATCGCGGCGAGGTCAAGCGTCGGGGCAGTTTCCATGTACCCTTTCGCAATGCCGACCACCGCGCCGACTGCCGCCAGCCCTGCCACCAGCACCAGCACCGCGAAAATGCGGATGACGTTGACGGCAATCGACAGCACGAAGTTCGGCTTCTTCATCTCCGGCTTGAAAATGGAGTGCTTGTAGACCTTTTCCTTCTCCGGCAGCGCTTCGCTATCCTCCGCCGAAGCGTTCCAGAAGTCCTCGTGCGCGAACATGTCCGCTTGCCCCGCAACTTCCACGGGGTCGTCGTCGTCCGCCCAGTTCGGGTCGTACTCGTCAGGATAATCGCCCTGCGGGTTGTCGGGATGACCGTCCTGATAGGCAAAATCGTCGTTTTCCGGCACAAAGTCCGGGAAATCGTTGCGTTTCTTCACTGCTTCAGCCCCTTTGCGCCGTCAGCGGCATGATGCGCGCCCCGGCGGAATATGAAGGAATGCGGAATGCTATTTTCGGATTCGCCTGCGCCATCTGCTCGCGCCTTGGCGCATTTTCATCCGAAAATAGCATAACCCGCAGAGCATACAGAATTACATCCTATATTATAGCACATATTCGCGCATCCTGCAATGGCAGGCGACGAAAGGAGGATGCACCATGCCCCAGACAAACAACGAATCAGAAGCGAAAATTCCTGCAAAGCGGCGAAAATCTCTCCGGCGGCGGTGGAAACGCGCGCTGCTGCTGCTTGTGCTGCTGACGCTGCTGATTCTCCGCGTCGAGCGCAACGTGACCGATGTCGTGCTGACGCTCTCGCAGGCGACGGCGCGGTCGCTGGCGATTCAGGCGCTCAACGAGGCAGCGTCTGAGATGCTCGGACTCGGCGTGCATTACGCCGACCTGATGACCGTCGAGAAGGACGATCAAGGGCAAGTGCGCCTGATTCAGGCGAATACCCCGGAGATGAACCGCTTGGCGGCGCAGGCGTCCCTGCTTGCGCAGGAGAGATTGACCGCCATGGGGCAGAAAACCGTCGTCGTGCCGCTGGGCAGTGCCATCGGGCTGACGCTGCTGGCAGGCGCTGGGCCGGGCATCGCCGTGCAGATTCTGCCTGTCGGCTCGGTGCAGGCGGCGTTCAGCACTGATTTCACCACCGCCGGCATCAACCAGACACGCCACCGCATTTCCCTCGTCCTGACTGCGAACGTGCAAATCGTCATTCCGACCGGCGCGAAAAACGTGCAGGCCAGCACGCAGATGGCGATGGCGGAAAGCATCATCGTCGGGCAAGTGCCGGATTCCTTCGCCGAGGGCGGCAGCGACAACAGCATCATCGACCTTGCGCCGTGAGGGGGAATGGGGTATAATAGAACCGAAATCCCGCTGATTTCAGCAGAAAGAAGCATTACCATGCGCGTTCTCGACATTGACCTCGACTTTTTCCTCGCTGATTGCTGCCCTCTTGCCGAACTGGGCGAGCGCCCGTCCCTCTCCGGACATGAGCCGTGGGAAGCATCCGCCGTCCGCGCATTCCTCGAAACCCAGTGCGGCCTGTCCCGCACCGCCCCCAAGCCAGGGCGCATTTTCGAGACGCACGACGGCGCGCTCCGCTTCTGGGAGGAGCAAATCGCCGCCGGAAGCCTGACCGCCCCCTTCGATGTCACCCATGTTGACGCGCACAGCGACCTCGGCATCGGCTATCCCGGCCCGAACTTCGTGCTGTTCAACGTCCTGTCCATGCCCGTCCCAAAGCGGCTGGACTACACCGCCTTCTATGCCCAGAAGAAGCTCGATGAGGCGAATTACCTGCTTTTCGCGCTGGCGATGCGGCGGATTTCGTCGCTGGATAACGTGCGCAATCCGCGTTCGCGGGCGGACATTCCGCAAGTGCTGCTTGACGCGGACGGCAACATCCATCTCAATTCGCTGACCGCGCAGATGTTCGCCGCGAAAAACGGCGCAGAGCCGACCGTGCCGTTCCGCGTGTACGACGACTACCGTGATTTCCGCGCGGCGGGGGCGTATGACTTCGTGACGCTCGCGATTTCGCCGAGGTACGCGCCGAAGGAGGCAGATGGGCTGGTGGAGGTCGTGGGGGAGTATATCAGGGAAATATGAGGGCATCAAAAAACCTCGCGGCATCACCTGTCGCGAGGTTTTTATGTACAAATCAAATCCCCGTTGCGGATTTCGCGGACGTGGCGATATTCTCCGCGTGGTCGCCGATACGTTCGAGGTTCGTCAGCATGTCCAGATAAATCATGCCGTTCTTCGCGGAACACTTGTGGTTCTTCAAGCGGTCCATGTGGTGGCTGCGGAGGGCTTCGGTCGTCGTGTCGATTTCGTCCTCCACGCCCTCCACTTCGCCCAGCAGCGTGTCGTCCGTTACCTGCGCCTTGAACATATCCAGCGACCGCTGCATCTGCGCGCGCACAAGGTTCGACAGGCTTTCCAGCTCCTGCACCGCCTTGGGCGAGAATTTCACCTCGTCCTGATTCTTCAGCTGCGCCGATTCCATAATGTTCTGGCTGTGGTCGCCGATGCGCTCCATGTCGTTGACGACGTGGAACATCGAGCCGACCAGCTTCGTGTCCTTCTCGGACAGGTCAAGCCCCTTCACTTCCACCAGCGAATCGGTGATTTCGCGGTTCAGGTAGTCCAGCACGTCCTCGTTCCGCGCCAGCTCTTCGGACTTCTTCGCGTCCCACTCGTTGAAGCACTCCATCGCGCGCTGGAAGTTGCCCATCGCGATGCCGCCCATGCGCTGCACTTCGTTGAACAGCTGCGCCACGGCAATCGGCGGCGTTTTGAGCATACGCGCGTCAAAGTAGAGCAGCTTCATTTCCTCGGCAGTCGAGCCGTCGCCCTTGATCAGCAGGCATGCCAGCTTCTCCAGCCAGCTTGCGGCGGGCAGCAGCAGCGCCGTCGTCGTGACGTTGAAGAGAATGTGGACGATGGCGATTTGCAGCTTGAGGTTGCCGGGGGAGAGCATCTCGACCCAGCTTGCCAGCGGCAGGCAGCAGGCGATGATGACGAAAATCACCGTGCCGATGACGTTGAAAAGCAGGTGCACCGTCGCCGCGCGCTTGGCGGTGGAGTTTGTGCCCGCGCACGCCAGCAGCGCCGTGACGCAAGTGCCGATATTCTGCCCGAAGAGGATGAAGATGGCGCCATCCAGCCCAATCAGCCCCTGCGCGACGAGCGTTTGCAGGATGCCGATGCTGGCGGCGGAGGATTGCAGGACGGCGGTGATGCCCGCGCCGATCAGCACGCCCAGAATCGGGTTGTTGATGGACGCCATCGCCGTCTGGAAGCCCTCCCACGTCCGCAGCGGCTCCATCGCGCCGGACATGGTGTTCATGCCGATGAACAGGATGCCCAGACCCATCGTGATGGTGCCGAACTGCTTGGCGGTTCTGTACTTGTCGGGAAGATTCGAGAGAATCAGCCCCAGAAACGTGAAGATGGCGGCGAAATCAATCTGCACCGACAGCAGCAGCGACGTGACCGTTGTGCCGATGTTTGCGCCCATAATCACGCCGACCGCCTGCGTCAGGGACATCAGCCCCGCGTTGACGAAGCCGACGACCATGACCGTCGTCGCGGAGGACGACTGCACCACCGCCGTGATGGTGATGCCCGCGAGCATGGCGAGGAAACGGTTGCCCGTGACCATGCCCAGCAGCTTTTTCAGCCGTGTACCCGCCGCTTTTTCCAGCGCTTCGCCCATCAGCTGCATTCCGAACAGGAACAGCCCCAGTCCGCCGAACAGGGATAAGACATTCATAATCGTCATGATGGTTCGTTTCCTCCGAGCGTGCCGCAATGCAGCAGAATTCCGCCTGTGCGGGGAAAAATCGCATACATATCTACTTTACCACACTTTGCGCTTGTTTTCAACTGAATTTTACAGATTCACGGAGATTTCAGCGGGGGACACCCCCCTCCGTCCCCACCCCGCGCACGAAAAAAGCCGCCCCGAAAGGCGGCGAATGTCAAATTCGCAGCGGATGCCGCTTGGCAAATCAACATCTTGCGCGGAATGATCCCTGCGCCTGACGCACCATGTGGTAAAACGTCCCTTCGCCGCTGAGCGTCACCCGCTTCACCGGCTCGCCCACCACCCGGAATCCCGCCTTCTCGTAGCAGCGAACGGCGCGCGTGTTCCACGTCCGCACTTCCAGATACATCGGCTTGCCCGGATACAGCCGCTGGGATAACTCCCACGCCAGCGCCGTCATCTGCGTGCCGTACCCCTGTCCGCAGTGGTCGGGATGCGCCCCGATGCCGAAAAACACCTCGCTGCCCTCATCGGACAGGTTCACGAAGCCCACCAGCGTTTCGCCATCGTAAAAGGAATAGAAATTGTTTGCCGGATTCGCAAAACCGTATCCGTGCTTCTTCTGCTCGGCATACGGCGGATTGTTGTACATCGCGTATTCGCCGGGGTACTGCCACGCGCAGATGGCTTCCTTCTCGGCTTCGGTGGTCGGATGATACGTCAGCATGGGCGTTTTCCTCCTTGGGGATGTTTCTGATTTTGCAAAAAACCGGAGGCAGCCTGCGCCGCCCCCGGTCAAATCCTCGATTATTGCAGCACAATGCCTTCCGCTTCCAGCTCCGCGCGGGTGCAGAGCCGCAGCGTCACAAAGTTCTGCTGGCAGATGATGTAGCTGCCGCCTTCACGCGTGTCCTTGTTTTCCAGCGTCACGATGCCCTGCGCGATGCAGTCGTGGTCGGCGCAGCTGGCATCGGTCATTTCGATGCTCGTCTCCGTGACGTGGATGATGTTCACGCACACGCCGTGAATCAGCCGGTAGTACCCGTCCTCCAGCAGCGGAATCGGCTCGTATGTCTTTGTGCCGACCGTCACAAGCAGGAACGCGACGGCTTCCGACGGGTCGCGAACCGCGCTTGCCATCGGGGAGGGCGCGATGCCGGGGTCAGTGCCGCGCGTCGCCGGGTTCAGCTTCGCGAAGCTCAGCGATTCGTTCGATGCCGCCAGAATCGCCTGCGCGTCGGCGAGGGTTTCCTGCGTCGTCGTCAATTCCGCCTCTGTCGCGGCCAGGGTTGCCTTTGTGGCTTCCAGCTCCGTCGTGGCGGTGGTCAGGCTGTCCTTCGTCGCGGCGAGTTCATTTTCCGCGGTGGTCAGGCTGTCCTTCGTCGCGGTGAGTTCGGCTTCCTTCGCGGTCAGGCTGTCCTTCGTCGCGGTGAGTTCGGCTTCCTTTGCGGTCAGGGTGTCCTTCGTCGCGGTGAGTTCGGCTTCGGTGACGGTCAGCGCCGCCTTGGTGTCGGACAATTCCGTCGTGGCGGCGGCGAGGGTGTCCTTCGTCGTGGTCAGCTCGGTTTCAGTGGTGGACAGGCTGGTTTTTGTGTCGGACAGCTCCGTCTGCGCGGCAGTCAGCGTGTTCTGCGTCACCGCCAGTTCGGCTTCCGTCGCGGCGAGCGCTTCCTTCGTGTTCTCCAGTTCATATTCCTTTGCCGGCAGGGATGCTTTCAGCGTGTCCAGTTCGTTCTGCGTGGTGGACAGCGTGTCCTTCACTGCCGCCAGTTTGGTCTGGGTGATCATCAGCGTGTCCTTCGTGGATGCCAGCGTGGTGTCGCGGCTGCTCAGGGCAGTCTGCGTTTCTGCGAGGGTGGCTTCGGTGGATGCGAGGGTGCCCTTTGTGGCGGACAGTTCAGTTTCGCGGTCAGCAAGCGTACCCTGCGTTTCGGCGAGGGCGGCTTCGGTGGACGCGAGGGTGTCCTTTGTGGCGGACAGTTCGGTTTCGCGGTCAGCAAGCGTGCCCTGCGTTTCGGCGAGGGTGGCTTCGGTGGACGCGAGGGTGGTCTGGGTATCCGTCAAGGCGGCGGCGGTCGTGTCCAGCGTGGTCTGCGTGTCCGCGAGGGTCGCTTCGGTGGATGCGAGGGTGTCCTTCGCGGCGGACAGGCTGTTTTCGGTGTCCGCTAAGGTGGATTGGGTGGAGGACAGCGCGCTCTGCGTGTCCGTCAGCTGATTCCGGGTGTCCGTCAGCGAATTGTGGCTGACGATGAGACCGGCGCCAAGTGCGATGGAAGAGACTGCCAGCACGATGGCGGCAATCATCCAGATGATGGTCTTTTTCCGGGCGGCAATGGGGCTCATAGCAATCCTCCTAACAAACGACGAAAATGGGCAGAAACCTTCCGTTTTTTCCAGTTTACCACCATCGGGGGAAGTTGTCAATCTCGAATTTCGCGGAAGCACAAAAAACGCCCCTCCGCCGACAAAAGCAGAGGGGCAGGGGAAGGTGGATTATTCCTGCTTGAGCGCGTCGCGGCTGACGATGGTCATCGTGATTTCGCCCAGCGCAAGGCAGTTGTGGTCGGCGCTGGCGTTGACCAGTTCAATGCCGTCCGCGGTGATGTGGAACAGATTCATGTTGATGCCGTGAATCAGGCAGAAGTAGCTGCCCTCTTCCGGCATCGGGATGGGCGCGCAGGTCTGCTCGCCGACGGTGACGATGAGGTAGTTTTCCGCATCCAGCGCGGTGGTGTCCGTGCCGGTCAGGGTGGCAGCGTCGGTGGAGAGCAGGTGCAGGAAGAGCATCGGCTCCTTCGCCGCCAGTTCCGCGTCCTTTTCCGCCAGTGCAGCCTTTGCGGCGGTCAGTTCATCCACCGTCGCCGACAGCGTGAGGTTCGTGTCCGCCAGTACCGTGCGGGTGCTGTCCAGCGCTGCCTGCGTGTCCGCCAGATTCGCTTCGGTGGTGGCGAGGGTGTCCTTCGTCGCGGTCAGCTCGGCTTCGGTGGATGCCAGCGTGTCCGCCGTGGACGCGAGGGAATCCTTCGTCGAGGTCAACTCCGCTTCGGTGGACGCGAGGGAATCCTTCGTCGAGGTCAACTCCGCTTCGGTGGACGTGATGGTGTCCTTCGTCGCCGCCAGTTCTGCTTCAGCGGCTTCCTGCGCCGCCACGGCGTTCGCCGCGACGCCATCCTTCGCTACCAGCGATTCCTTGATAATCGTAATCAGTGATTCGTTCGTGCCAAGGGCATCCTGCGTTAGTGCCAGCACGTTTTCCGTCGCGGCGAGGGTGTTCTGCACGTTCGCCAGTTCGTTTTCCTTCGCGGTCAGCTTCCGCAGCGGCCTTATCGTTCTGCGCGGCGGTCAGGGCATCTTTCGTCGCGGCCAGGGCATCCTGTGCGGCGGTCAGGTCAGCTGCCGCGGCAGTCTGCGCGTCCTTGGCGCAAAAAAAACCTCCGAAACACAGCCGTGTTTCGGAGGAAGAAAGATGCATATATAGAGGAAGTTACTTCTTCAGTTCAATCCCTTGACCCTTCAGCCGCGCAACCACGCCGTCAACAACCGCCTGCACTTCGTCGCGGGTGAGCGTGCGCTCCGGGTGCGAGAAGGAGAGGCGAATCGTGATGGTCTTGCCGGTGATGTCGCTGTATGTGCCCAGCACGGTCACTTTCTGCACCAGCGGGGAGTTCTCCGCCTTCACCGCGTCCAGAATCGGCTGGCAGCGATTGACCACGAAGGTCAAATCCTGCTCCATGCCGGGGAAGCGGGACGGCTCGCGGTAGACGATGGGCGCGGGCGCGATGGACGCGAGCGCTTCCGTGTCGATTTCGGCAAACACAATTGCCGCCTTCTTGTCGATGTTCTTGCCGACAACCGGGTGCGCCACGCCGATTTCGCCGAGGTCAACGCCGTCCAGCACGATGGCGTTCAGGTTCTTCGGATGCTCATAGGAGTGGGTCGCGGTCATTGCGTGGAAGGACAAATCCTTGTGCAGGATGTCGCTCACGGCGACGCACAGCATGTCGCGCAGGCGGAAATACAGCGTTTCCACGTTATCGACCTTGCTGAAGAGCGTCACGCACAGCTTCTTGTGTTCCTTCGCCAGCTTGTTTTCGTCCACACCGTCGATGACGTGACCGATTTCAAAGATGCCGAACGACGGCGCATAGCCCGTGTTGACCTTCACCTGGCACAGCTGGGTGGGAATCATGGAGCGGCGCAGCGTCTCGATGTTGGGGTTGGAGGCGTTGAGCAGCTTCACGTTGTCCTCAACGGCGATGCCGAGCTTCTTGTAGTCGTCGGCGTACTGCCAGATGTAGGAATGCACCTCGTGCAGCGAATAGCGCTTGACGAGGATGTCCTTCAATTTGTCCTCCACCGTTTTTTCGGTGGACATGCGAACCGGGTAGAGCGGGGATTCCGCCGTGTGCAGGTCGAAGTTGTCGTAGCCGTAAATGCGGGTGATTTCCTCGATGATATCCGCCTTGATGGTTACGTCCTTCGTCGCGCGCCAGGAGGGGACGTCCGCGGTGAAGGAATCACCATTGCGCGTCATGCCGAAGCCCAGCGCGGTCAGCGTGTGCATGATTTCGTCGGAGGAGATGTTGATGCCGGTGTAGCGGTCAACAAACGCCTTGTCAAAGGACAATTGCACCTTCGGATAGTGGAAGGCGTACTCGTCGGTCAGGCGGGAGGTGACGCGCATTTCCGGGTCGTATTCCTGCAAAAGCTTGACGAAGCGGGCGATGGCGACGGTCGTCATTTCCGGGTCAAGGCTCTTTTCGTAGCGGGCGGAGGCGTCGGTGCGGTGGGCGAGGCGGACGCTGCTCTTGCGGACGGACGCCGCGTCGAAGGTGGCGGATTCCAGCGTCAGGCTCGTCGTGTCATCGACGATTTCGCTGTCCAGACCGCCCATGATGCCCGCGATGGCAACCGGCTTGTCGCCGTTGCAGATCATCAGCGTGTTCGGGTCGATGGTGCGCTCCACCTTGTCCAGCGTCTGGAAAGGGAAGCTCTCCGGGAAGCGGCGGATGCGGATTTTCTCCACCTTGCGGCTGTCGAAGGCGTGCATCGGCTGCCCCATTTCCAGCATCAGGTAGTTCGTCAGGTCGGCGAGGAAGTTGATGTCGCGCATACCGCAGTAGTTCAGGCGGATACGCATCGCCATCGGGCTGACGTGGCGGTTGATGTTCTCCACCCGCAGGCAGGAGTAGCGCTGGCACAGCGGGTCTTCAATCTTCATGTCGATGGCGGGCAGATTGTTGTACGCAGCCAAATCCGCCACGGGCAGGGCTTTCAGCGGACGGCCGGACAGGGTGGAGAATTCGCGCGCCATGCCGTAGTGCCCCCACAGGTCGGGGCGGTTCGTCAGGGACTTGTTGTCCACCTCGAAGATAATATCGTCAATGGGGTAGAGCGCCTTCAAGTCCGTGCCGCAGGGAACATCCTCCGGGAGGACCATGATGCCGGAATTGTCGTCGCTGATGCCGATTTCCTTCTCCGAGCAGCACATGCCGTAGGACGTGTACCCGGCGAGCTTGCGCGGGCTGATGGTGATGTCGCCCAGCTGCGCGCCCACCTTCGCGAACGCGGTTTTCATGCCCAGCTGCACGTTCGGCGCGCCGCAGACCACGTCGGTCAGCTGCCCGTCGCCCGCGTCCACCTTCAGCAGGTGCAGCTTGTGGGATTCGGGGTGATTCTCTACGCTGACGATCTGCGCGGCGACAACGCCGGACAAATCCGCGCCCTTGTGGAAAATTTCATTTTCAACTTCCGCCGTGGACAGGGAGAACTGGCGAATCAGCGCCATTTTGTCAAGACCCGTCAGGTCAACGAAGTCGGAAATCCAGTTCATTGAGATCAGCATGTTCGTCTTTCCTCCGCATTACTCGTCGTCCGTGAACTGCGCCAAGCGCGTCAGGCTGCCGCTGTTCAGGTCGCGAATGTCCTTCACGCCGTACTTCATCATGGCAAGGCGCGTCATGCCCAAGCCGAACGCGAAGCCGGTGTACTGCTCCGGGTCGATGCCGCCGGCCTTCAATACTTCGGGGTGAATCATGCCGCAGGGGCACAGCTCCAGCCAGCCGGAATGCTTGCACGACGGGCAGCCCGTGCCGCCGCAGATGAGGCAGGAAATATCCAGCTCAAAGCCCGGCTCAACGAACGGGAAGAAGCCCGGACGCAGGCGGACTTTGATGTCCTTGCGGAACACCTCGCTCAGCATCGTCTTCATGAAGTAAATCAGGTTCGCGATGGAAATATCCTTGTCCACCATGATGCCTTCCATCTGGAAGAACGTGTTCTCATGGCAGGCGTCGGTCGCCTCGTTGCGGAAGCAGCGGCCGGGGAAAATCGCCTTAATCGGCACGCCACCGTCGACCAGCGCGTCGCGGTAGCGGCGGTAGATGGCGTTCTGGGCGGCGGAGGTCTGCGTTTTGAGCAGCTGCCCGTTGTCCAGATAGTAGGTGTCCTGCATGTCGCGCGCGGGGTGGAACTTCGGGATGTTCAGGCTCTCGAAGCACTCGTAGTCCGTCACGACCTCGGCGTAATCCTCCACCGTGAAGCCCATCGACTTGAACACCTGCTCACACTGGCGCTGCACCAGCGTAATCGGGTGATACGACCCGCGGGTCATGTCCGGCGGCATGGAGATGTCAAATTCGGGCAGAGCGTTGATTTCGCGCTGCAATTCCTGCGCCTTGAGCGCCTCCAGCTTTTCCGCCAAGGCGACGGTGATGGCGGTTTTCAGCTCGTTCGTCTCGCGCCCGACGGTCTTTTTCTGCTCGTCGGTCAAGCCGCCCATGCCCTTGAGCGCGTCGGTCACTTTGCCCTTGCGGCCGAGGTAATTCACGCGCAGGGCTTCCAGATCCACCATGTTGGCGATCTTCTTCAGCTCGGAATCAAAGCTGCTTTTCAGGGCTTCGATCTTCTCGTTCATTCCGGATGTTCCTCCTTACAGTTGGATGAAAAAAGCCCGTCCCATCGTTTGATGAGACGGACTGAATCCGCGGTACCACTCGTCTTGCGGCAAAGGAAAAAATCCCGCTGCCGCCGCTTGATGGGCGATAAGGCTGCCCACGCCCAAAAACTCACGGGATGAAGGTTCACGCTGTGCGCCCTGCCGCCTCGCACCACCCGGCGGCTCTCTGATATCCTATTTCCTGCATTCGCCTGTGCCATCTGCTCGCGCCTTTTTCCTTCTGGCGTCCGCTCGTTCCACTTAGCGTAGCGCTGCTACGCTGCGTTTCACTCCCGTTAGCCAGCAGAAAAAATTCGCTTCGCATCTTGGCACATTCTCATTTGGAAATAGGAAGGGGACTTGCACGCGCTACTGTTTCCCGGTCATCGCTTCCAAATATTTCGCTGACTTTCGTCGGCACGCTCTATCTTACCATAGGTTGGGACGTTTTGCAAGGGGGCAAATTCGGAAATTGGAATGCGGAATGCGGAATAAAAATCGCACGGAAGTGGAATTCTTTCCATCTTACAGGCGAACAAACCATGAATTTTTCCGATTTCTTATTTACAAGCCATTTTTTTGTGCTATACTGTAAGATGCGTTATCATGTAAAGCGCGATTCAGGCGCTTGCGTGAAAGTCCGCGCGCGGGAGGGTGCAATTCCTCCGTCCGCAGGCGCGGCAGGGAACTTCGCGCACAATCGCGCGGAAGAAAGGAAAGGAAGCCGGATGAGCAACAGCCGTCCACCCTATGATGGCGCCGGGGACGCCGGACAGAATCCTCAGCAGCCCGGTTTTTCGCAGGGCAATTATCCGCCGGCGCAGGGCTATGCCCCGAATGGCGGCTACGCGCCCAATGATGCCTATGGTCAGGGCTACGCGCCGCAAAACGGCTATGGGCAGCCGCAATATGGTCAGCAGGGGTATGCGGATTATCAGCAGCCCTATGGTCAGCAGGGATACCAGCAGCCATACGGAGGTTATCAGCAGCCATACGGTCAGCAGGGCTACGAGCAGCAAGGTTATCAGCAGCCGTATGGGCAGGGCTATGAGCAGCAGGGGTATCAGCAGCCATACGCCCAGCAGCCTTATCAGCAGCAGCCGTATGACCAGCAGGGGTTTGTGCAGCCCGGCGGGTATCAGCAGCCCTACGAGCAGCAGGGGTATCAGCAGGGGTACAGCCAGCAAAATCCGCAGGAAACGGATTTGCCGCCGGAGCAGCAGTACGCGCAGTACACCCCCGACGGTCAGCGCGTGTACCCCACGTCGGGGCGCAGCGGCTTCCGGGTGCAGCCGGCGGCGCACAGGGAAATCCCGTGGGATACGATTGCAAAAGTATTGATGTTCGGCGTGCTGCCGATTCTTTTCATCTTGAGCATGGTCTTCGCGTGGACGGCGGTGAAGTGGGTCGTCCTCGTCGGCGCGGTGGCGAGCATCGCCGCGCTGTGGCTCCGCGAGCTGGTTACGCCCAACGCGCGGCTGGTGCTGTCGCTTTTGCTGGCGTCGGCGGCGGTCGTCTGCCTCGTCAGCGCACTGGCGACGAATGCGGCGGATAACCAAAACCCCGCGCAGCCGAATCAGTCCGGTCAGATGCAGCAGGGGAGTACATCGGGCAATAACCTCGATGTCAACCTGACCGCGACGGACACGCCCAATCCCGCGCCCACGCCCACCGCGACGCCTGTGGATGACTCCGAGGAGTGCTACGCGCAGCTGCATTCCTTCTTCACGCTGTGGAAGAACAACGCCATCAGCCAAATGGTCAACCTGACGGCCCCGTCGTGGCGCAGCAGCATCAAGGGCGGCACGGACGCGGTGACGCAGAAGCTCTTCGGCGAGGTGCTGACCAACCGCACGCCCGTCAGCTGGGATTTCACGGCCATCACGGGCACATCGAACGACATCGCCCGCATGGTGACGGTGCGCGCCGTCATCAACAAGAACAACACCCTGGGTGAAAGCGTCTACCTGTGGAAGGTGCGCATGGTCAAGGAGGACGGCGTGTGGTACGTTGACCCCGCGACGCTGCAAAGCAACGAGCAGGAAAGCACCGCCACCCCGACCAACGCCCTTGCCACCCAACCCGTGCTGAACACCAGCCATCCGGACTTGCTGATTTACTACAATCCCGAAGGCGGAACGTACTACCACATTGACCCGAATTGCGAATCGCTCAATCCGAAATACCGCCCGCTGTCCGGCGTCATCAAGTGGTCGCAGATTGAGGATGACCCCTACGACAAGCTCGAACAGTGCAAACGCTGCGGCGCACCCCTGCGCGAAAAAAAGGACAACGCCAACTAAGTCAACATAGAAACCTACATATATTTAGGAGGACAACACGATGGACACCAATGCCAAGCTGTATCAAGACATGACGAAGATTCTCGTCAAGCGTGAGGACATCCAGAAGGCCGTTGCCCAGCTGGGACGGGAAATCACCCACGACTATCAGGGACGCGATCTGGTGATGGTCTGCATTTTGAAGGGCGCGAGCGTCTTCTTCTCCGACCTCATCCGCGAGGTCGATTTGCCCGTGACGCTGGATTTTATGGCGCTTTCGAGCTATCGCAACTCCACCAAGTCCTCCGGCGTGGTCAATCTGGAGAAAGACCTGTCCGTGTCCATCAAGGGGCGCGACGTGCTGATTGTGGAGGACATTGTGGACAGCGGCAACACGCTGTTCTACCTCGGCAAGTATTTGATGGGCCGCGGCGCGTCCTCCATCCGCATTGCGACGCTGCTGGACAAGCCCGACCGCCGCAATCCCGAACACAACCTGACGGTGGATTACCACTGCTTCAAGATTCCGGATGAGTTCGTCGTCGGCTACGGGCTGGATTTCGCCGAGAAGTACCGCAATCTGCCGGACATCGGCGTGCTGGACAGCCGCGTGTACGGCGCGGCGCACGAATAAATCAGCCGATTTTTCCCCGAAAAAAGATAAAATTTTTGTAAAGATGGATTTTTCCGCACACGTCATTCGTCTATATGGGTATACGCCGCAACAGGCGGATGGCGCTGGAACGGAAGGAGGATGCTCGCATTGAAGAAGTCTCGCGGGATGTTCGGCTACGTCGCGGTTCTGCTGCTGATGGTGCTCACCATTTCGATGCTGTTCACCAACGGCTTTGGCAGCAATACCCGTGACCGCCGCATCACCTATCCCCAGCTGCTGACGATGATTGAGGAGGGGCAGGTTCGCTCCGTCGCCATCCGCGGCACGTCGCTGGTGGGCGTGACGACAACAACAACGGTCGCCGACGCGGATTTCCCCGACAAGAACTACGATTTTGAAACCACCATCGGCGCTGATTTCATCGTCACCGCGCGGCAAATGCAGGCGGCGAAGCTTAATAAGCCGCTGGATGAGGTGTCCGTCAAGGATTTGCCATTCACCATCATCTACCGTCAGCCGCTGACCACCCCGTGGTGGTATGATTTGATTCCGCTGGCAATTTCGCTGGTGCTCTGCGGCGTGATGTTCTGGCTGATTATGCGCGCGCAGACCGGCGGCAACGGCAAGGTGATGAACTTCGGCAGAAGCCGGGCGCGCATCCATGACCCGAACAAGAACAAGGTGACGTTCGCCGACGTCGCGGGCGCGGAGGAAGAGAAGGAAGAACTCAAGGAAATGGTGGACTTCCTGCGCAACCCCAAGGCGTACATTGACATGGGCGCGCGCATCCCCAAGGGCGTGCTGCTCATCGGCCCGCCCGGCACGGGCAAAACCCTGCTGGCAAAGGCGGTTGCGGGCGAGGCGGGCGTGCCGTTCTTCTCCATTTCCGGCTCTGACTTTGTGGAGATGTTCGTGGGCGTGGGCGCGAGCCGCGTCCGTGACCTGTTTGACCAAGCCAAGCGCGCTGCCCCGTCCATCATCTTTATTGATGAGATTGACGCGGTGGGTCGCCATCGCGGCGCGGGTCTGGGCGGCGGACACGACGAACGCGAGCAGACGCTCAACCAGCTGCTGGTCGAGATGGACGGCTTCGCAATCAACGAGGGCGTTATTGTCATGGCGGCGACGAACCGCCGCGACATTCTCGACCCCGCGCTGCTGCGTCCCGGCCGCTTTGACCGCACGATTCTCGTCAATTACCCCGATATGGCGGGGCGTGTTGCCATCCTGAAGGTGCACGCCAAGGGCAAGCCCCTTGCGGATGATGTGGATTTGGAGAATATCGCCAAGCGTGTGCCTTTCTCCACCGGCGCGGAGCTGGAAAACATCATGAACGAAGCCGCGATTCTGGCGGCGCGCGGGCGCTTGAAGGCCATCAATCAGCAGACGCTGGTGGAGGCAATCTCCCGCGTGCAGATGGGCCCGGAGAAGCGCAGCCACAAGGTGACGCAGCGCGACAAGCGCATGGTCGCCATCCACGAGGCGGGTCACGCCATCGTCGGGCACGTCCTGCCCAACTGCGACGAGGTGCACCTGATTACCATCGTCCCGCGCGGGCAGGCGGGCGGCTACACGCTGTCCCTGCCGACGGAAGAGGACGATTTGCAGACTTACAGCCAGCTGATGGACTTCGTGGCGATGGGGCTGGGCGGTCATGCCGCGGAGCAGCTTTATCTGGGCGAATTCACCACCGGCGCAACGAGCGACCTGAAAAAGGCGACGGAGGTCTGCCGCCGCATGGTGACGCAGTTCGGCATGAGCGAAAAGCTGGGCCCGGTCTATCTTGACGGCGATCAGGAAGTGTTCGTCGGCATGGAGTTTGGGCAGAGCCGCGGGTACAGCGAAGAACTGGCGGCGCGCATCGACGCGGAGGTCAAGCGCCTGCTGGAGGAATGCTACCAGAAGGCGGTGGATGCCCTGAGCGCCAACCGCGACCGCATGGAAAAGCTGGTGGAAGCGCTGCTCAAGTACGACACCATCAGCCGCCGCGAGTTCGTCACCTTGATGGAAACGGGCGCGCTGCCGGATATTCAGGATGCCGACACCCGCACCACGGGCGACGTGATGATGCAGGATATGGCGGACGAAAAGAAGAAAGAAAATTCCGAAAAGTCCGCTGAAACGGCTGAAAAGAGCGCGGAAGCCTCAGAAAAGACGGCGGATGCGCCCGAAAATCACCCGGACGACCCCCATGAAGCCTGATTTGCACACCCACACCACTGCTTCCGACGGGCTGCTTACGCCCGCGGAGCTGGTGGCGCTGGCGGACAAGCACCGCGTGACGCTCCTTGCCGTGACCGACCATGACACGTTTGACGGCGCGGCGCAGCTGCTGGGAAAACCCGCCCCGATGCCGATTCTGCAAGGTGTTGAATTGTCCCTGCGGGATATGAGCGGCCTGCACCTGCTCGGCTACGGGCGCGGGACGGATACGCCCCTGCACCGCAAGGTTCGGGCGCTGTCCCAACTGCGGCTCGGACGCGCGCGGCAGATGGTGGAGAAGCTGAACGCGCTGGGCTATCCGCTGGATTACGACGAAATCGCCCGCGAAGCCAAGGGCAGCGTCGGTCGGCCGCATATCGCCCGCGCGATGGTCAGCAGCGGCTATGTGGTGGATACGCACGAGGCGTTTGACCGCTTTCTGGCGGATGGCGCACCGGCGTATGTGGCGGGGGAGCGCCTGAGCATGGCGGAGGCGCTGCCGCTGATGCGGGAAAGCGGCTTCGTGCCTGTTCTGGCGCACCCGATGGAGCTGGAGAAAACCGGCGCGCTGCTGCGCCACCTGCTCGGCGTTTGGCAGGAGCAGGGCTTGCGGGGCGTTGAGGTCTACCACCCGTCCGCGGGGCGCGCCATGCCCCTGCTGGATTTGACCGCGCGGCGCATGGGCTTTCTGGTCACCGGCGGCAGCGACTTCCATGGCGATGGCGACCGCCACGGCATGGTCGGCTGCACCGCGCCGATGTGGGCGAGGGCGGCCGATGATGTGGAGAAATTGCTGCAAGCAGTGGAAGATGCTCAAATCATGTGATAGATATAAGATGAAGAAATACCGAATTGCCATCAGAAAGGGGTGCTGAAACCATGTCCGAATTCAACGACAACAGGCAGCCGCGCCGCCGCCGCACGCAGCTGAACGCGGCGCAGTATGCCGGGCAGCAGACGCTGGACAACAGCATCCCCCTTATCCGCACGGAAGACGCGCCCATGCAGCCGACAAATCCGCCGCGCCGGAATCCACAGCCGCCCCCCGCGCAGCAGAGCGCCAATCCGCCCATGCAGCCGATGAGCGCGGCTCAGCCGATGAGCGCGGCTCAGCCGATGAGTGCGGCTCAGCCGATGGGTGCGGCTCAGCCGATGAGCGCGGCTCAGCCGATGAGCGCGGCTCAGCCGATGGGTGCGGCTCAGCCGATGCGCCCGCAGGGGATGAATCAGCCGGGGCAGGGGAGCCAATATGCGCAAAGCGGGAAAATGTGCGGCTTCCGCGGCGTACAGGGGACGCCCATGCAGCCGCAGCAGGGCTGGAACAACGGCGTGCAGCCGCTCGATGCGGCGCACCAATTGGAGCAGTTCTCGTGGGGACAGAACCCGACAAGCATGAACACCGGGCGCAATCAGCCGATTCGCGGCGGGCAGATGATGCCCAATCAGCCGATGAACCCGCAGCGCCCGCAGAATCCGCCGTATCCGCAGCAGAATTATGGCGGATGGCAGCAGCCGATGTATCCGGCGAATTTTCCGCAGTATCCGGCGAACGGCAATGGCGGAAACGGCGGCAATGGCGGCGGCAATCATCCGCCGGCGGGGCTGGGGGGCTTCAACCCGGAGCATCGCGAGCCGAAGAACGAGCCTGTCCGCCGCAAGCCGTCGGGGCAAAAGCTGCTCAAGCGCATCCTGTTCTGCGCGTGCGCGGTGGCAGTAATTTGCGGACTGGTCGCGGCGGGCGGCGCCATCAGCAATGCCATCCAGGAGCAGAACGAGCGGGAAGCACTGGTCGCGTCGGTCACGGCGTATGACGACAAGTACGTCCCGAACGTGTATGTGGACGGCATCCACCTCGGCGGCATGACCCGCGCGGAGGCGGAAGAAGCGGTCACGGCGCACGCGAATCAGCAGCGCGACGCGTGGAAGGTGCGCCTGATGTACGCCGGTCAGCTGGTGAGGGAAATCACGAGCGCCGACCTGAACATGACCGTCGATGTGCGGGAAGCCCTCGACGCGGCGTGGCAGCCGGGGCACACAGAAGGCGGCATTGACGCGCGCAAAGCCACGATGGACACGCTGGCAGAAAATCCATACGAGGGCTATTCCGCCACGCCCAGCGGCGACAATGTGGTGATTGACAACATCCTGCTCAGCATCGCGCAGCAGGCGTACATCCAGCCGGTGGATGCGCATATTATCTTCGATTCCAACAATTTCAACAATCCGCTGACGATTCAGCCGGAAACGGTCGGGCGCTATATGGACACGACTGAGGCGAAAAATCAGGTGTACCAGATGATGTCGTCCCTGGTCAGCGGCGAGGTGGAGCTGACGACGCGCGAGCTTCAGCCGACCACGACCAAAGCCATGCTGGAGCCGCAGATTCAGCTGCGCGCGACGGCGTACACCCCGATTTCGACCACCAGCACGGAAGAGCGCAACCTGAACATTCAGGTGGCGTTCGAGCGCATCAACGGCAAGATGCTTGCAGCGGGCGAAACATTCTCCTTCAATACGGTTGTGGGCAAGCGCACGAAGGCAAACGGCTTCTATCAGGCGATTGAGTACGCGTATGGCGATCAGCGCATGGGCTACGGCGGCGGCGTGTGTCAGGCGAGCACGACGATGTACCTCGCGGCGGCGAAGGCGAACATGACGATTCTCAAGCGCGAGCCGCACTCCGACGCGGTGGGCTACACCGACTACGGCAAGGACGCGACGGTATCCGACAACCGCATTGACTTCAAGTTCCGCAACGACACGAACAGCACGATTTTCATCGTCGCGACGGTGATGAAGGACAGCCGCTACGACAAGTCGCACAAGGTGTGCGTGGTGTCGATTTACGGCGAGAGCCTCGGCAAGGGCGTGAAGTACGAGCTGGAAACGGTGACGGTGCAGACCCTGCCCGCCCCGACCGAGCCGGAATACCGCAAGGACACGAACCACACCTATGCCACCTATGTTGACCAAGAGTACACCTACCGCAAGGCAACCGACGGCTGTGTGGTGGAAAGCTACCTGGTGAAGTATGTGGGCGGCGCGGAAACCGAGCGCAAGCTGATGTACACCGACACCTACAAGGCAAAGAGCGAAATCATCTATGTCGGCACGGTGGAGCGGACGGAAGAGGGGCAGTGACCAGAGGCTTTGCCTCTGGACTCCAGCAGGGGCGCTGCCCCTGCACCCTGCAAGGGAGTTCCTCCCTTGACCCTTTTGCGCGATTGAGTGGGCTTCTTTTTCAGGCTGCTTCCGCGTGTTAATTGGGGGAAACCCAAGGGCGAATGAAACGGGATGAAATCCCTACGCTTGACCCTTTCGCGCGATTGAGTTGGCGACTTTTTCAGGCTGCTTTTGCGTGCTGATACGGCTTCATCCGCCGAAACGGGGGATGAGGTCGTTTTTTTCTCCAAAACTTTGTGAAAGAAAATACAACTTGTGAAAAAACCCCCTTTTCTATTTCGGCAGAATGTGCTATAATAGGTTCGGTGGAAAACCCCTACATAATTGCATCAGGAGGGAAAATCCAATGGCGCTTGTTACGACGAAGGAAATGTTCAAGAAGGCGTATGACGGCGGCTATGCGGTCGGCGCTTTCAACGTCAACAACATGGAAATCATTCAGGGCATCACCGAGGCGGCGGGTGAGCTGAAGGCTCCCGTCATCCTGCAGGTGTCCAAGGGCGCGCGCGCGTATGCCAACCACACCTATCTGGTGAAGCTGGTGGAAGCGGCGGTTATCGAGAACCCCGAAATCCCGATTGCGCTGCACCTTGACCACGGCGACAGCTTTGAGCTGTGCAAGAGCTGCATCGACGGCGGCTTCACGTCCGTCATGATTGACGCTTCCTCCAAGTCCTTTGAGGACAATATCGCCCTGACCCGCAAGGTCGTCGAGTATGCCCATGACCACGGCGTGGTCGTCGAGGCGGAACTCGGCACGCTCGCCGGCGTCGAAGACGACGTGAAGGTGGAGCATGGTCAGGAAATGTACACCCATCCGGAAGAAGTCGAAGAGTTTGTGACCCGCACGGGCTGCGACTCGCTGGCGATTGCCATCGGCACGTCCCACGGCGCATACAAGTTCAAGCCCGGTCAGAAGCCCCAGCTGCACTTCGAGGTGCTGGAAGAATGCTCCAAGCGTCTGCCCGGCTTCCCGATCGTCCTGCACGGCGCTTCTTCTGTCCCGCAGGAGTTCGTGAAGGAAATCAACCAGTTCGGCGGCAATATGCCCGACGCAATTGGCATTCCGGAAGAGCAGCTGGCGAAGGCGGCGAAGATGGCGGTCTGCAAGATCAACATCGACTCCGACATTCGTCTGGCGATGACCGCGAGCATCCGCAAGTACTTTGCGGAGCATCCGGATCACTTTGATCCCCGTCAGTACCTGAAGCCTGCCCGCGCTGCGGTGAAGGCGATGGTCGCCCACAAGATTGTGGATGTGCTGGGCTGCGCTGGCAAGGCGTAATCAAGGCACAAAAAGGCTCTGTCGTGAATGCGGCAGGGCTTTTTGGTTATGGAAATACCAAACAATTTTGCGCTTCTTCGCTGCTGCTGGAGCCGAAAAAGGGGCGTTGCGCACGCCAATTGTATTTATGAAGTTTTTTCGGTTGACATCAGGCATTTCTCGCCTTATAATTTTTGTAAGACTGCGGTGGAAGCCGCAGAACGTGAAAGGAGCAATCCTCATGAAGAAGATGCTGGCACTGGTTCTGGCACTGGCGATGTGCCTCGGCTGCGCTGCACTGGCGGAAGAAACTGCCTTGGTGTACGCGCTTGGCGCGCCCATGCCCGATTTTACCTTTACGGACATTAACGGCGTTTCCCATACCCTCTCCGAAACCTTGAAGGAGAAGGAAATGGTGCTGATTAACCTCTGGGCAACGTGGTGCGGCCCGTGTGAATCGGAGTTCCCCTTCCTGGAGGAAGCCTATGAGCAGTACAAGGACAAGGTGGAAGTCTTTGCGCTGAGCATCGATGAAAACGATGATGATGCGAAGCTGACGGAATATGTGGCGTCGCATGGTTTGACGTTCCCGGTCGGTCATGAAACGTTCAACCTCTTTGCGGGTTTCGGGCTCAATGGCGTCCCGACCTCGATTGTGGTTGACCGCTTCGGCAATGTGGCTTTCCTCGCAACGGGTTCTCAGACCTCTACGGACGCGTTTGTCCGCCTGTTCGGTCTCTTCCTCGGCGATGAGTACACGCAGACGAATGTGCTGGCGTTCCTGCCGGGCGAAAAGCCCTCGATTCCGCCGACGGATGAAGCGGAACTGAACCGTGCGCTGAATGTGGAAGGCACGGCGGCGCCGCTGTCCTTCACCAATTCTACGGATGAATACACCTGGCCGATGGCGGTTGCGGAAAAGGATGACCGCACGGTTCTGGTCAGCACGAACACGGGCAAGGATACTTCTTCCGCTTCCGTGCTGACTACGGTGGAAGCGAAGGCGGGCGATGTGTTCGCGTTCGACTACAAGACGTCCACCGAAGCCGGCTGCGACCTGTTCTACCTGTCTGTCAACGGGCAGACGGTGAAGGCGTTCGGCGGCGTAAAGGAATGGGCGACCTACGGCTATGAATTCCCGGCGGACGGTACTTACGAAATTGCCCTGTCTTATATCAAGGATTCCTTTCAGGCCGCGAATGAGGACATGATCTGGCTGGACAACGCGCGCGTGGTGGACGGAGAAGAAGCCGCCGCTGTGCTGGCGAACAACCCGGTCTATCCGGAAGGCACGAAGATGACGACCATCTCCTTTGTGGGCGACAACGTGAAGCAGGTTTTCTTCACCGACCCGAAATTTGCGCTGATGTCCACCTTTGGCATGACCAACTATTATGTGATTGACAACACGGAAAGCGCGACGGTGAAGGTGACGCTGGCGAAGGGGCTCGACCCGGAAATGTACGCCTTTGGCTGCGAGGCTGCCCCCGAAAACTATGCGCTGACGGACTACATGACGGAGGACGGCTACGTCATCCCGAATCAGCCGATTGACACCAATCAGGCAAGCGGCTTCCCGTATACCACCTATTTTGTGGTGAAGGCTGGCGCGGAAAACGTGGAAGCATCCGCCATTGCAATTGCTGATGAACCCAACGCCAATGCGTTTGTCGCCATGCTGCAGCAGTATGGCATCAATGTCCCCGGCTGGAAGTACGCCGATGGCACCCTGCCTTCCACGGATGAAGTGGCGGAAGCGCCGCAGCTGCCGATGGAGGGCATGGCGAGCTACACGATTAAGTGCGTCGATCAGGACGGCAACCCCGTGACCGGCACGATGATTAACGTCTGCACGGATGAAACGTGCACGCCCATGCCTGTGGATGAGAATGGCGTGCTGGAATTCACCATGCCTGCGTACCCCTATGTGCTGCATGTGCTGATTGTGCCGGAAGGCTACGAGTTCGACAAGACGGTGGAAGAAATTGCTCCCGAAGCGGGCGGCGAAGTGGTGTTCACCTTCCAGAAGGTGTAATCCAAGGCGTCAAGGGGCGGTGTACCTGCGGGTATGCCGCCCTTTTTCGGTGCTTCACGGAAAGTTAGGGAAGCAAACAAGGGCTTAGGCGAAGCACCAAAAAGCTG
>ENA-ORTI01001194-ORTI01001194.1-human-gut-metagenome-genome-assembly--contig:-NODE-1194-length-27612-cov-9.038284_pt1 | contig 27612 bp, 25 predicted proteins | sample MGYA00242071_ERZ509191 | MGnify/ENA primary metagenome ERZ509191 (study PRJEB26280, sample SAMEA2338832) | human gut metagenome | biome: human gut; feature: human-associated habitat; material: faeces...
GAAAGTCGGGGCTTTGTCATACAAAAAAGAAGGTGTGCTTTTTGACACACCTTCTATTTTTTATTCAGCAGGACTATAGTGAACATCATGTCTAGTTGGATGCGTTATAGGCAAGTTTGACAATAATGAACGGCTTTGTTTCATGCCTTTCCGTCCATAACCAGCTTTATTACAGCATTGTCGTGTTGCCATATAATTTATTTATCCACATGGCAAAAAGTTTGTCATTTAAAGAATAAACTTTGTTTCTCTCTGTTATAATATCCTTTTCAAGCAATTTTTTTGTAGCCGACTGCACTGAGCTGGCTGAAGTCAGTCTGTGGCGCTTTATGAATTCTGCCGATGTTATCTGTTCTGCCTTTCCGTCTTTCGCAATGGCATAGAGCAGTTCTTTCTGCTTTTCTGGGATATTCGACAATATCTCCCTGAAGATAGTGTCGTTTGACGCTATGATGTTATTAATGGCCGTGCGTATTGTGTCAAGTGTGCAAACTTCACCCTCACGGGTGTCTGCAAACGATTCGTTAAACGTTTTTTGGATGTAAAAGGTGTGCCCGTTAAACAAATCGTAAACTCTTTTTACATCAGATGCGTCGATGTGCCTGTTGGTTGCTTCAAAATGGCCGACAACAAATGGGACATACTTTTCTGTATCAATAGCATTCAGTTCAAGCACGTCGGCGCTGTGATAAAACGGCCGGGCAGCCGACATGAACATTTCCTGCATCATGTGGCGCTCACTTCCCGCAAATATGAAGTTGCTGTTATCGAGTTTCTGTACGTGTGTCCTGAGCAATGCCTCTATGTTATGCTCCGGATATTTTGCTATCTGTTGAAACTCGTCTATGGCCACAATGCAGGGCTTGTCAGCGCGGCTCAGATAGCTGAAAATCTCGTCGAGCGTATATTCGGGCTGTTCGATGTCGCCCAGTTCGATGTTGAACGTAGGCAAGTTGTTTGCCGGGTCAAATCCAAATTTACCGCTTATCGACTTTATAGTCTGAATAAACAGTTTTATCATTTTACGGCTTCTTGGCAGCAGTGTTTCATAGATCTGCCTGCCGAGCAGATAGGTAAACTCCCGCAAGCTCGATGTGTGAAGTATGTCGATGAAGAATGTATAATATTCCTCGCGTATTTCAGGCTTGTCGTAACAAAACTGTATCAGTCCGGTCTTTCCCATACGGCGTGGTGAAATAATCACGAGATTGTTGCCGTTGGTAACCGATTTTATCAGCCGTGCCGATTCTTCTACACGGTCGCAAAAATATTCTGGTGCAATCTTGCCTGTAACTACAAACGGGTTTCTTATTCTTGCCATATCTTGTTTTTATGCAAAAATAATTATTTAAATAGAATTATGCAAATAAAATAATCGTATATTTTCCTTGCATTAAGCCCTTCGTGATTATTTGGGGTGTATGTGTTCTCTATGCTGAAGGCTGATGCCTGCTTTTATTCGTCTATATGTTTTCTGTTATCGTCTTGCCGTCTGATTTTTCTTGATATACAGGTAGAAGCCGTACAAAGTTTTTTGTTTATCGTCTTGTTTCATTCCGGCTTGCACGGCAAGACTGCGTCAGGCATAAAATAAACCTATGGTTTGCGTATAGAAAACAAGCCACTTTCATATAAAAAGTGGCCGAGTTTTGGGTTGTAACTCGGCCATTAACAGTTTGAAAGTAAATGAATGTGGTTGCCTTAATGGGTTGTCGTTAAATGCTGTGCAGACTTTCAGTATAAAACATATTAAGGCAGATAAGTTACGGTTTTCAGAGCCTTTTGGCTTTCGTTGGTCATGATGCCATAAAATACAGGCTGATTTCGCCTTGTAGGGCAATGGATTATTATGGCCGGCTTTGCCGTGTGGATGGTTCTAGGTTATTTATATATTTGCGCCTTACCGCGTTTCTCAGTCATCACGTAAAGCCTTAAATCCGCTCATGGCTATAGGCACTGCAAGGCCGAAAGACAATACGTCGGCCCATGCCTGGCACATCTCTACGCCAAGAAGACCGAAGAAATGGGGCAGGATGATTATCAGCGGAATGAAGAACAGGCCGCTGCGGGCAGATGCGAGCACATTGGCCTGCCATGGCTTGCGGATGGTCTGCATCATCATGTTGGTGTACATGACGATGGCACCCAACGGAAGCGTGGCCAGCTGCCAGCGCAAGGCAACGGTGCCGATAGAAACAACGTCGGGGTCGCGGCGGAACACGTCGATGCATTCCTCGCTGAAGAAGAAACCGAGCACAGCGCATACGGCCATAAACAGAAAGCCTACACGCACTATGAACCAATAGCCTTCGCGCACACGTGCGTATAATTTTGCGCCATAACAGAAGCCGCACATAGGCTGAAATCCCTGTCCGAGGCCAATCATGGCGGCAAATATCACGAAGGCTATGCGGTTGACGATAGACATGGCCGCTATGGCGGCATCGCCGTAAGCTCCGGCAGCCACGTTGAGCAGTGCAACGCTGATGCTGGCCATTCCCTGACGTGTTAACGATGGGGTGCCTCCGGCAAATATCTCTTTCAGCATAGCCACGTTTGGCGTAAAGTTGCGGTGGCTGATATGTATGTTGCGCTTCATGCGGCTCATCCACAGCAGCACAAGCATGCTGCACGTTTCACCGGTAAATGTGGATATGCCGGCACCGGTTATGCCCATGTCGAACACAAATATAAGGATAGGGGCGAGCACGACGTTGATGCATGCTCCCGTGAGTATGCCGAACATTGAATAAGCTGCGTTGCCCTGAAAGCGCATCTGGTTGTTCAGGCATAAGGCGCCGCACATGAACGGTGCAGCCATAAGCACAAACGACAGATAGGTTTCGGCATAGGGCAATATTGTCGGCGTTGAGCCTAGGAGCAGCGCGAGCGGACGCAGAAATATCAGTCCGATAAGGGCAATGACAAATCCTGTCCCAACGGCAAGAAAGAAACCCGTGGAGGCCATGCGGCATGCGTTGTCGTGTCGCTGCGCGCCAAGTTCGCGCGATATGTAGTTGCCCGAGCCCTGTCCGAAGGTGAAGCCTATGGCCTGTATGATGGCCATAACCGAGAAGGCTATGCCCACGGCGGCTGTGGCCTGTGTGCTGATGCGGCCAACGTAGAATGTGGTTACGATGTTGTAGATACTGGTAACGAGCATACTGATAATGGTCGGAACAGCCATTACTAGCACTACATGATGAACAGGTGCAGAAGTTAGAAACGTAAAATTATCCCTGTCTTTCATAAAACTTGCAGCATTCAAATAGACAAAAGCGCACGCAGCCAAAATATAGAATATGTATCAAGGACATGCGCTTTGACACTGCAAAATTAAGAAAAACAAAGTTATCTGCAAAATTTTACTGACAATTACCTTCCCTGATGCAGGGTTAAGTTGAGTTAAAAAACCTTTGCAAGATATATGTCAAGCAGTTGTAATTGTCTGTAAAGCAGTTAGTTATTTAAGTTATGCACAATAGGGGCACAACAGTGGATAAACCACGTTACAGAAAAGAACATAACTCAAAAAGCAAGAAAAATGGCGCATAGGAACAACCAGCATAAGCAATGCCGGTCTTATGCCACATAAACATAAACGGCAAACACAAACCGGCCGCGCCCAGGCAGCCGTTATTTGTGTTTGCGGTTGGCGCGTGCTTCGCGGTATTTGGCTTTCTGTCGTGCCGAGCCGCTGCCATGAGCGCCGGTGATATATTTCTTCTTCTTGGCCTTGGTCTTCACCTTGCCGTCATTGCCGTTGTCTGTCTTTGCCTTTCGGAACACTATTCCGCCACCGGCAATTATGTCGTCGATATCGCTCATAAAATGTAAAAAAACTAATTATGCTTAATGAGAAAAAGAGCCGGGAGACAGACTCTTGATACGGGGCAAGCCTTGTGCCGCCCTTGAGAATGATGACTCCCGGCGCTGAAAAAAACAGTTTATCAATGATGGAACAGACGAACGCCGGTGAAGGCCATTGCTATTCCGTATTTGTCGCAGGTCTCGATGACATTGTCGTCGCGTACAGAGCCTCCGGCCTGAGCTATATACTCAACGCCGCTCTTGTGTGCACGCTCAATGTTGTCGCCGAACGGGAAGAATGCGTCGCTGCCCAGAGCCACCTTGGTGTTCTTGGCTATCCATTCCTTCTTCTCCTCCATGGTCAGCACTTCGGGTTTCTCCTTGAAGAGCCTCTGCCATGTTCCTTCGGCCAGCACGTCGTCGTGCTCGTCGCTGATATACACGTCGATGGTGTTGTCGCGGTCAGCGCGGCGTATGCCGTCAACGAAAGGCAGGTTCATCACTTTCGGATGCTGGCGCAGCCACCATATGTCGGCCTTGTTGCCTGCCAGACGTGTGCAGTGTATGCGGCTCTGCTGTCCGGCGCCGATGCCTATGGCCTGTCCGTCCTTCACGTAGCATACAGAGTTGCTCTGAGTATATTTCAGCGTGATAAGACTTATTATCAGGTCGCGCTTAGCCTCTTCGGTGAATGTCTTGTTCTGTGTGGGTATATTCTCAAAGAGTGACGGGTCGTCGAGCTTAATCTCGTTGCGTCCCTGCTCGAATGTTATGCCGAACACCTGCTTGTGTTCAACCGGAGCCGGAACATATTCGGGATCAATCTTTATTACGTTGTATGTGCCCTTGCGCTTGTCTTTCAGTATTTCGAGGGCTTCGGGTGTGTAGCCCGGCGCAATCACGCCGTCGCTCACCTCACGCTTAATCAGCGTTGCGGTAGCCTCGTCGCATACGTCGCTCAGAGCCACAAAGTCGCCGTAGCTGCTCATGCGGTCGGCGCCGCGTGCGCGTGCATAGGCACATGCCAGGGGCGAAAGCTCAATCTTTACGTCGTCTACAAAATAAATCTTCTTCAAAGTGTCGCTGAGCGGCAGACCCACTGCGGCTCCTGCGGGCGAAACATGCTTGAAGCTGGCTGCTGCAGGCAGTCCTGTTGCGGCTTTAAGCTCCTTTACAAGTTGCCAACTGTTAAGTGCATCGAGGAAGTTGATGTAGCCCGGACGGCCATTCAGCACCTCAATAGGCAGTTCACCTTCTTCCATGTATATGCGCGAAGGTTTCTGATTCGGATTGCATCCGTACTTTAATGCTAATTCTTTCATGCTCGATAAAATTTCTTCTTCGGCTGCAAAGATAGTGCAAATTGGGCGCAATACAAAATAAATGTCGATTAAACCCCTGCCGGCGGCCGGCTTTTTGCCGTTTCTAGCCTTGCCGGATGTGAATAAAAGAACATACGGCACATGTGCCCGGCGGAAGCCCGGTGTGCGGATATATCAATAAATCAGGCATATAGCATCTGTCTGCCAGGCATGGAGGATATGCGCCGAGGCGACAAAAAGAACAGAAAATGCGCCAAAGTAGTTAAATAATGAAAGACTTATTTCTTAAAGAATGTAAAGAAAAATGGTTGAACCTTTTTTGCAGTTATTTTGGTCTAAATTACACTATAACAACACTTAACGGCTTGCGGAGCTTTGCCGTGGCATGCTTTTTGCTTATCCCAAAAGATGTAAACAAACTTTGATTTCCGGCATTTTTTCGTTAACTTCGCAATCGTAAAATCAAGAAAACCCCTTCATTATACTATTACAGAAAACATCGAACATGAAGAACCTGAAAATATTTGCCGTTGCCATGATGCTGTTGACCGCAGGAACGCCTGTGATGGCCGACAACGAGAAGGACGGCGACAATAAGGAACAGCAATGCGAAGAAATAGATAACTACGATTTTCTTTATAACAACGAGAATTATGACGAGGACTTCGAGTTTGAGCCTATAAACGACGTGCTCGACGAGGCCTTCTCGCACATGGGCGCACGCTACCGCTCAGGTCAGGCAGGTCCTAACGCCTTCGACTGCTCAGGATTCACGAGCTATGTGTTCAAGAACATGGGCATAGACCTCAACCGCTCGTCGCGCGCGCAGTTTAATCAGGGCGACCCTGTTGACAAGGACAAGCTGCAGATAGGCGACCTGGTGTTCTTCACCAGTCCGCGTTCGGGCCGCTCCATAGGCCATGTAGGCATCGTGGTCGACGTTGATCCGATAAGCGGAAGCTTCAACTTCATACACGCAAGCACCAAGGGCGTAAAGGTAAGCAACTCTAACGAAAGATATTATTCACGCAGATACGTAGGAGCACGCCGCGTAATGTAACATGAAACCACATATTTTTATTATATCTTTGCTTATATGCGGGTCGGCTGTGGCCTGCACTACAACGGGTACCGGCAAAAAGCTGCCGGTGCCCGTTGTCGATATTGACAGCGCAGAGCAGAAAGCTGAGGACAGCATACTGAGCCATATTCAGGACACGTTCACAATAGCCATGGCCGGCGACATCATGATGGGTACCACTTACCCCAAGCCTGCGCTGCCGGCAGACGAGGGCAGGGCGCTGTTCAGAGACGTAAGGCACATCCTGCACAGGGCCGACATCGCCGTGGGAAACCTTGAGGGAACGCTGTGCGACAGTGCCGAGAACAAGAAGGAGAAGTCTGTTTACAACTATTCGTTCCGCACGCCGCTGAGCTTTGCGCCACGCCTGAAGGAGGCCGGGTTCGACTTTCTGAGCATGGCCAACAACCATGCCTTCGACTTCGGCATAGAGGGAGTCAGGTCAACGGAGCGCGCCTTAAGGGATATAGGCATAAAATATGCCGGACTGAGGGGCAGGACAGACGCCGCCATAATAGAGCGCAACGGCATAAGATACGGCATGTGTGCGTTCGGCCACAACTCTTACACGCTGAAGCATAAGGAACTGTGGACGGTGAAGGGCATACTTGACAGCCTGCGGGCCAATGCCGACGTGGTGATAGTGTCGTTCCATGGCGGAGCCGAAGGCAAGCAGTACAGCCATCTGCCATACGGCAAGGAAGAGTATCTTGAGGAAGACCGCGGCTCGCTGCGCGACTTTGCCCACTTCTGCGTAGACAACGGCGCCGACATAGTTTATGGCCACGGCCCGCATGTGGTAAGATGTGTCGAGGTGTATAAGGGCAAGTTTATAGCCTACAGCCTGGGCAACTTCTGCACGCCTTACGGAATAAGCATAACAGGAATATCGGGCTATGCGCCGGTGATAGAGGCAAAGGTGAACCGCAGGGGCGACTTCATTGAAGGTAAGATCCACTCGTTCATACAGCGCCGCGGCCTCGGTCCGCGCAAGGACACGGCCAACGCCGTGGCCCAGCAGATAAAGCGGCTCACACAGAGCGACATAAAGGACAGCAAGATAACCATTGGTGCCGACGGAACGATAAGGCTGAAAAGAAATTGATAAATGAGAGAAACTAGGTTTGGCTCAGGCCGTTTGTGTCTTGCCTTGCCGTCAGGGCTTTGCTGTTGATTGAGCCAATGTCCGGAGAAAGATTTTATTAAAAAACTCGTCACTCGTCACACCGTAATGTGTTGTCTGTCAGGAGTTTATGCCCGAATGTGACGAGTGATGAGTTTATAAGAAAAACTTTTTATGCTTATTGTCATCCAGTTTTCCTTGTTTCGGTTGACTTCAAACATACATTTTCCTGGTTAAGGTTTACTCTGCTTAGGCTTATGCCTGCTGTAAGCCGGCTTTTATGTTCTTGCGATACATGCCCTTTCATGCTGCGAAAGGCCATCTTTCAGCGTGCAAAAGCATACCTTTCGCGATGTAATTAGCCATGTTTTACAAAAGCTCAATATTATGTATTGTTACAAATAACAAAGAAGCAGACCTGACGCAAGGACAAGTCTGCTTCTTTATTTCTTAAAGATAAGATTTCAGAATTAGTTTTTCTTCTCTGTGATAACCTTCTTCTCAGCGATACGAGCTTTCTTACCTGTAAGTTTACGGAGGTAATAAAGTTTAGCGCGTCTTACCTTACCGTGCTTGTTAACCTCAATGCTGTCGATGTTCGGAGACTCGATAGGGAAGATACGCTCTACACCTACTGTACCTGACATCTTGCGCACTGTGAAACGCTTCTTGTCACCATGACCAGAAATGCGGATTACTACACCACGATAGAGCTGGATACGCTCTTTTGAACCCTCAACGATTTTGTAAGCGACAGTGATAGTGTCACCTGACTTGAACTCAGGGAACTTCTTGCCGGTTGCAAATGCTTCTTCAGCAACTTTAATTAAATCCATTATTATTTGATAATTAAATTTGTTTATCGTTCCGGCGTAACATAACTAGGCTACTCTTCTTCCTGTCAGCGATTACGCGGAAAGCGGTGCAAAGTTACTACTTTTTCGTTTCTCTTCCAAATATGCGAGGTTTTTTTTATCTTTTTCTTTGACTTAATAGCGTTTTTAACTAACTTTGCATCACTTTTCTAAGATTATCCTTATGTATAAGAAGTTGATTTTATGCGAATTGGCATCACTTGCGATGCTTCTTGCATCATGCTCATCACACTATCAGCTCACTGGCGTGAGCCGTTCGAGAATACTCATTGACAGCACTTACGACAGCAGGCCCGACGGCAGGGCGTGGAGCTTCATAGCTCCCTACAAGCTGAAGGTGGACAGCATAATGAGCCCCGTGGTGGGCAGGGCTGCCTCATATCTGAATGCCGAAAGGCCCGAGAGCAAGCTCTCCAACCTGCTTGCCGACATACTCGTATGGTGCGGCGGCAGCTACGGCGAGAAGCCCGACTTTGCCGTCTACAACATCGGCGGCATGCGCTCGGCATTTGCCAAGGGCGACATAACATACGGCGACGTGCTCGACGTGGCGCCGTTTGAAAACAAGATATGTTTCGTAACGCTAAAGGGCAGCAAGGTGATCGAGCTGTTCGGCCAGATAGCATCAGTGGGCGGCGAGGCCGTGAGCCACGGCGTCAACCTGGTTATCAGCAAAGACGGCAAGCTGCTGTCGGCCAAGCTTAACGGAAAGGACATCGACCCCGAGGCCGACTACCGGGTGGCTACGATAGACTATGTTGCGCAGGGCAACGACAAGCTTGAGGCCTTTAAAAGCGCCACCGGGATGAAATCGCCCTCTGGTGCCGATGACAACGTGCGCCAGGTAATAGTGAAATACATGAAGGCTAAGATGGCTCAGGGCGAAGACATCGACTCAAAGATTGAAGGACGAATAATAATAGCAGACAAATGAAACGCATACTTACAATACTGACAATAGCCGTGGCCGTAACCCTTACGGCGGCTGCAAAGGGCAGACAGCTGCTCATTCTGCACACCAACGACACTCACAGCTGCGTGCTTCCGCTCAACCCCAACCTTGCCGACACCATGCTCGCCGGCCGTGGCGGCTTCTTGCGCCGTGCAGCCATGATTGACCAGATGCGCAAGGAGGACAAGGACCTGCTGCTGCTCGACAGCGGCGACTTCTCGCAGGGCTCGCCATATTACACCATGTTCAAAGGCGACGTTGAGACAGAGCTGATGAACATCATGGGATACGATGCGGCAACGATAGGCAACCACGAGTTCGACTTCGGTCTCGAAAACATGGCAAGAATATTCAGAAAGGCAAAGTTCCCCATCGTCTGCGCCAACTACGACTTTACGGGCACCGTGGTAGAAGGCCTTGTTAAGCCCTACGTCATAATAAAGCGCAAAGGAGTAAGGATAGGCATCTTCGGACTTTCGCCAAAGCTTGACGGTCTGGTCATGGCAAGCACCTGCGCCGGAGTCAGATACAGCGACCCGATAAAGACGGCAAACGCAGTGGCCGACAAGCTGAAGAACGAGGAGAAGTGCGACGTGGTGATATGTCTGTCTCACCTCGGATGGGACGAGGCCGGACTCAACGACATGGAGATGATGGCAAAGACACGAAACATCGACCTCGTGCTGGGCGGCCATTCTCACTCTTATTTTAAGACGCTCAACCATGTGCGCAACCTCGACGGCAAGGACGTTCCTAACGACCAGAACGGCAAGCACGGCATATTTGTGGGCAAGATAACGCTCAGCCTCGAGAAGAGATAACCCCCGCCGGTGCACTTACGTTATGGCTTATGACATGTGCCGGGATGTCATTTTTATGCCTTTTTCACACAGCCGGATGTAATATCGGCGTCAATAAATCGTTATATTATCAAATGAAAAGACTGTTCACCATAATAACCGTCCTGACAGCTGCACTATGCGCCATGGCACAGGGCAAGACCGTTCAAAACAGACCTTACACCGACCTGAGGCCGTTTCACTTCGGAGTGGTGGTAGGCATGCACCTTCAGGACATCGAGTTTATGAACGTCGGTCCGCAGATTATTACAGGCGCCGACGGGACAACGGCCGAAAAAGTCATCACCTGCGACCAGGACAGATGGGACCCGGGATTCACCGTGGGCGTGCTGGGCGAGTTCCGCCTGAGCAATAATTTCGCGTTCCGCATAGCTCCCGCCATGTATTTCGGCAACAGACACATCACCCTGACAAACCTCACCGACAAACTTGAGAACGGTGAATATGTCACGCAGAGACAGGATCTTAAGACGGTGTATATATCATCGGCACTCAATCTTCTGTTCAGCGCCCCCAGACTCAACAACACGCGTCCGTATCTCATGGCCGGAATAAACCCCATGATAAACCTTTCGGGCAAGGACAACGACTACATAAAGCTGAAGCGTTACGACGTGTTCCTCGAATTTGGTCTGGGCTGCGACTTCTATCTGCCTTATTTCAAGCTGCGCCCCGAACTGAAGTTCTGCTATGGACTTATCAACAGTCTCGACACCAGCCATCCCGACAAACTGAAAGACCAGAACATGATTATGTATGCCAAATCGGTCAAGGAGGCACGCAGCAAGATGATAGTATTGTCGTTCTATTTTGAATAGACAGACTGCAATCGTTAAATAATTTAAAAACAGATACCTAAAATTAGGTATTTAAAATAAAAGCACTACCTTTGCAATGTACGAAAATAGGTACAAAAACATTATTAATTAAATAAAAACAAGATTATCATGGCTTACGTAATTGGTGACGATTGTATCGCTTGCGGTACATGTATCGACGAATGTCCGGCAGGAGCTATTTCTGAAGGCGAAAAATATTCTATCAATCCTGACATGTGCACAGAGTGTGGCACTTGCGCAGATGTTTGTCCTTCAGAGGCTATCAGCCTTCCTTAAGGAATTGCTCCAGGAAATTCTATTAAGGCGGTCCGTTTATTACGGCCGCCTTATTTTTATTTTATGCCTTTACACGGCCGTCAACGCTTAAACCAAATGGGATAGGAGTCGGTCTGTATTTTTCTTTATATTGAGCGGATTTACGTTAGATTTTTTGCAGGCATAGCGGGCTATGTCAAGAAAAAGCAGACTAAAGAACGCCAATAGAAAACAAAAAGACAACTGAAAGCATAAATACACAAAACAGATAAGACGATATGCGGTATAATGACAGATTTGAGTTTAAATTACGGACATAGAATTATTCGTCTTTTAGCACAAATCATCGTGACTGTATGCTGATTGTGCCGATACAAATATCTGACAATCAGTCACATATAATTTTGTAGACTTTTGTAGACAAACAATATTATAAAAGTTTCGCAACAAAATCGAAACTTGTTATATTTGCACAATGGAATAAGAGACAGAGATGTTTAGCAAACAACACATTACATAATAAAAAAGGCACAAGCAAAAATACATTGGTATTTTTTACTTTACGTATTACTTTTTTGTTTAATAATTTATCCTTTTAAATTCTTACTTTTGTAACATGAAGAGTTTGTTTTACATCATTGCAACCTTATTCCTTCTCTTGTTTTCGTGTACCGACAACAACCGACAAACAGCCATGCTTGTACAGGCCGACAGCATTGCCGACAGGAACCCTGACTCTGCACTGATTATGCTAAAAAGCATAAAACCGCTGATAGATAACTCACCTGCCCCTGTGCGCTATCGTTACTTAATGATTGAAGCAAAGGCAATGAACAAGGCATACGTGCCGTTCACGTCTGACAGCACAATGAAAAAAGTTGTAAGATATTACGACAAACATGGTTCTGACAACGAACGTATGCTTGCACATTATCTGCTGGGATGTGTATATCGCGACTTAGACAGCATTCCGCTAGCATTACAATGCTACGAAGACGCTGCTGAAATGGCCGATACCACCGATGAAGACTGCGACTATGCAACGTTAAGCTATATTCACGGACAAAGAGCGGAATTGTTTAGCAAAGAATGGATACCACAAGACCTTTTAAAGGCATCAGAACTATGTTATAAATATGCAATGAAGGCAAAAGATACATTAACGGCATTGAAAACCTACGAATCACGTTCTGAGGCATTCTACTTACTAAATGAAAGCGACAAAGAAATAAAAATGAATGAAAAGGTTGCGAAACTATATACAAAATATGGATATAAAAATTATGCGGCTGTAGCATTAGGTTCTCTTATTCTCACATATATTAACCAAAAAGATTTTAAAAACGCATTAAGGTGCATGAAACGTTATGAAATGGGTTCAGGACGTTTCGATAATAAAAATAATATAAATACAGGATATGAAATTTACTATTATAATAAAGGTATGTATTTTCTTAATATTAACAATAATGACTCTGCAATAATTTATTTTAATAAATTAAAGATATCAAAGAATCAGACATTGAATATACGACTTGCAACAGCAAGAGGGCTATCTTTAATATATGACAAGTTAGGTAAATCAGACTCTACCGCAAAATATGCATTACTCAGCTATGAACTTGACGACAGCCTATGCACCCATCTCATGAGGTCAAGTTGTTCAACCATACAAGCACAATATGATCATAATAAACTTCAAAACGAAATAAATAAGAAAGAGCTAAAAGCCCAAAGGGCTACCAATACAGCATTAGTAATCGCTATAATATTGATAATCGTTGTGTTTTCATCATTTCTGATTATCAGAAGAAGGCGTGAATTAGCCCTAAAACAGAAACAACAGTTAGAAAGAGACAACGAAACATTATTGCAGGCACAAATGTCACTACAGGCCATGCTCGCACAAACACAGGAAGAGCGAAACACAATAGCTGAAGAATATAAAAAGACTATCAGTGAACTGACCTTAAGACAGAAAAAAGTTGATACTGCCACTGTGGAAGAAAGACTGCACAATTCTGAGATAGCAAAAAAATTCAAACAAATTGCAGACACCCCAAATCTTTCACCGGATAAAAACGAATGGCATGAGTTGCGATCAATGTTTAACAGAGAAATTCCACAATTTTATTCTACTGTAAACAGTCGACATACATTAAGACCTGACGAATACGACCTGTGCATGCTAGTGAAACTTAACTTTAAAACTCTTGAAATGAGCAATCTTATGCATTGTTCAAAACAGAACATTTCTGCCATGAGACGGCGAATGCTGCAAAAGATGCTCGGACACGACGGCTCACCAAAAGAATTTGATGAATTTATTATGGGCATAATAGAATGAATCCTAGCATATAATAATTTGATAATCAATAAGATATAAATTTGTAGACTTTTGTGGACAGAGAAAGGTTAAATTGTTTAGCGGCAAAGCATAAAAATATTATCTTTGCATAAATCTTCAGTACAGATAAACACAAAAAGACAAGAAGTCGGATGAATACGTTGCGTACCATAATATTTTTATGGCTCCTGTGTGTAAACGGTACGGCTGTTCTTTTGGCACAAAAAGACACGGATACGAAAAGAATAAGCATAAAGACGGAAAACACACTGCACGAGAGCCTTAGCAGAAGCATTACAGAGATGCCGAAGGCTAACCATGCCCTAAGCATTGACAGCTCTGTCATACGCGGCAAGGCCGACATACCAGCCATACAGATGCTAAACACTAATGAAAATAACGAGCTTCACGGAAACTATGATATTTATGGGTATATGCCTCTTTGGGCATGGAAGAATATAAACATTGACGTGAGTGGAGAACAGCAACACTATATAGGACTTGCAAACATCAGCAGCGGTACAATGGCCGTAGACCTAAGTTTACCCAATCTTTATATCCAGCTGTACGGCAAGGCAAACAAATTCTCTTACTATCACGGACTGCAAACCGTATGGGGTATGGGCGGAATAATAAACTATCAGATCAGCAGACGGCTGTCGCTTTGCGCCTTCGGAGAGTTTTATACAAGAAATCCGTACATAGGTCATGCAGCCATGCCGTATATTCCTTATAACTGTTACGGAGGATATCTGAGGGTGGAAACATCAGGACCGGTAAATATGGACGTTGGCGTGCAAAGCCGCTACAACGCTTATGACAGATCATGGGAGACGTTACCGATTGTCAGACCATACCTGAACACTAAATCGAAAGTTAAGTTGGGAATAGACTTCGGTTCACCAATTAAAAACATTCTTATGAGTATTTTTGGAAAATAACAACAACTGCAAACTGATATGAAAATAAAAACAAAAGCATTGTGCGGCATATTCAGCCTTTCAGCGCTTACATGCGCGGCACAGACTGCAACACCCGACGATTCGCTGCGGATGGACAGCATCATACACAATCTGCCGGAAGTGATGGTGAGCGGCGAACGCCCCACGGTGAAGGTAAAAGGCAGCGCACTGGTGTATGATATCAAGCGAATAACCGAAAAGAAGCCAGTAGACAACGCATACGACGCGCTGAAAGAACTGCCGGGCGTAGTGGAAATGAACGGACAACTGACGCTTGGCGGACAGGGCGCCACGGTGATATTGGACGGACAGGTGACAAACCTTACACAGGAACAGCTCACGCAGGTGCTGAAGAGCGTGCCAAAAGACAGACTTGCAGATGTGGAGATAATGTATAACGCACCGGCTAAATATAACGTAAGAGGTGCGTGCATAAACATAAACTTCCTGCATGAGACGGCACTGGAACAGAGGCTCACAGGTGAAGTGTTCGGCGTTTACGACCAAAGTCACGACGCTGCGTTTCAGGAACGTGCCAGTCTGGTGTACGCCGGCAAGAAGATGAGCATCGACTTCATGTACTCGCATGACCACGGAAACTCGTACAAGACAACTGAAACCGACTCGCACCATAGTCTTAACGACGGCAACGTGTATGACATCTCGACATTTCAGCGCAGCCGTACACGCGGACACAACCACCAGATGCGCCTGTCGATGGGATATAACTTTGCCGAAAACCATAATCTCAACGTAACTTACTACGGCTCTTACGCTCCTGGACACACAAAACAGGAGACCACAGGGTCAATAAATTCAAAATACGGCATCGACTCTGACCCGTGGACTCATGACATTGCCGCCGACTACAAGATGCCGTTCGGCACTAACATCGGCGCTGAATATACGTTCTATAAGGCTCCGCAGACGCAGACACAAAGCAGCATATTGACAGACGGCTCGCTCGACTATGTGTCTGACAGCCGGCAGAAGCTGAACATCTGGAAGGTGTATGTAAAGCAAGACCATACGCTGAAGAACGGATGGGGACTGAACTACGGCGCGACTTATTCAACAAGTTCGGACAACAGTTATCAGAATTACCTTAGCACGGTAAACAGGCCTCAGGATCTGCCTGACAACATCAGCGCAAGCAAGCGCGAGAACATCGTGAACATATACGCCGGATTCAATAAGAACTTCAACAACAAGCTGATAATAGACGCGTCGCTGGCTGCCGAATATTATAACAATCCTTCATGGAATGAATGGAACTGGCTGCCTACCGTCAACGCAACATGGATTCCGTCGCAGGGACACATCCTTCAGTTCGGCTTCAGCAGCTACAGCACTTATCCCGAATATTGGGCAGTACAGAACTTCACGAGCTACAACAACGGCGGATATGGCGTGATTGTGGGCAACCCGGACCTTAAGCCCATGCGCGAATATTCGGCACAGCTCACTTATGTGCTGAAAAACAAATATGTATTCAGAGGATGGTTCACGCATACTGACGACCTGTTCATGCAGACTCTTTATCAGCAGCCTGACGAACTGAGGGAAACATTCAAGGTAATGAACTTCGACTTCCAGCAGCAGGCCGGACTTATGGCTGCAGTTCCGCTGAAACTTGGCAAATGGTACAGTGCCAACCTTACAGCCTTGGGTGTATGGCTCAGACAGAAAGACTCCGACTTCTACGACATTCCGTTCGACCGCGACATCGTGTACGGAATGTTCACGCTGCGCAACGACTTCCACATTTCGTCACAGCCAGAAATAACGCTTTCGGTAAACGGCATGGTGCGAACCAAGGCACTTCAGGCCGACTATGATCTGCCTGCATCGGGCAACGTGGACGCTGCCCTGCAGATAAAGTTCCTGAAGAACAAGCGTGCAACACTGAAACTCTACTGTGCTGATATATTCGAGACGGCGCAGATTAATCCCTACATCAACTTCAAGGGGCAGCGTCTCGACATGGACATGTCGAGCTATCGCCATTTCGGCGTGTCGTTCAGCTATGCTTTCGGCAACTATAAAGAAAAAGAACACAAGAAAGTTGACACATCGAGATTCCTGAAATAGCATCTTTGCCAAGTTGCCCATGCGTCAGTTATGCTGACGGCACGCGCAGCAGATGCGGTCATATAGATAATATTTACAGAATCATAACGCAACAGGCATCCGGCTTCATCGTCAGTAGGATGCCTGTTTTTGTTTTATCCAAACCATCTTAAGCCTATGCCGTATTGCCGTTTTATCTAAAATCAGGCATCAGGATACAGTCTGTATTTTGCTTTATATCGAGCTTATTGCCGTTCGCTTTAACCCCATCGCAATATGTGCCAACACAATTTTACCTAAATGTAATTTGTTCAACATATCATTGACACATCTATTTTGCAACTTTGCGGCAGAAACATTTAGAACGTAACGAAGCGGCTGTTGCCGTCTGCGGCAGCCGGTATTCGCTCGGAAATATACTTTATGACATTATGCGTCTGCGTAAATTTTATTCAACGATAGTGCTGTCCGACATACATCTTGGCACGACACACTCAAAGACAACAGAAGTTACTGATTTTCTGAAGTCGGTCAACTGCCGCCGCCTCATTCTCGACGGCGACATAATAGACGGCTGGGCACTGCGCAAGGGCGGCACGCGCAAATGGCAGCCCAAACACACCGACTTCTTCAAGGTTATAATGAAGATGATGGAGAAGCAGGGCACCGAAATAATATACGTCAGGGGCAACCACGACGACTTTATCGACAGCATGGTGCCGTTCACGTTTTACAATATACGCTTCGTCAAGGACTTTATACACGAGAGCCACGGCCGTCGCTATTATGTTACCCACGGCGACATCTTCGACACCGTCACCACCAACATGAAGTGGCTTGCCATGCTCGGCGACGTGGGCTATACGTTTCTGTTGTGGCTTAACAAGATATACAACAACTACCGCACCGCCCACGGCAAGCCTTACTATTCGCTGTCGCAGGCCATCAAGCAGAAAGTGAAGTCGGCTGTGTCTTATATATCCGACTTTGAGCAGGAACTTGTAAGGCTCGCGAGGGCACGCCGCTGCGACGGAGTCATTTGCGGACACATACACCATCCGACCGACACATATTATGGCGACATCCACTATCTCAACTCTGGCGACTGGGTTGAAACGATGTCGGCACTTGCCGAAGACGAAAACGGCAACTGGTCGGTGATAAGATACGGCGACATGCTTGCCGGCAACCGCATGCCTGAAAGGCAGATAGCATCGTGACGGCTGCGCAGTGCGGCTGTCTGTGCGTAGAAGATGCTGCGCGATAAGCAATATTCAGATTCTTTTCCTCCCGGCTGTGACAGTCGGATTATCACTATACTGATTTTTTATTGGTACAAGACTTGTGGCTGATTGCATGTTCTTGTTATGACAGACGGCCGTGCTCCGCTGGATTTTTCCTCGGGGCACGCCTTTTTCTTGTTTTTCTGTAACGGCTTTTTCCTCTGTTTTTCCCTTTAATACAAGGCTTTCCACGGTCTGCAAACATTTTTCTGAAAAAAATGCGGAAACAGGATAGGGGTATTTTGTTGAGGCTGCGTTATAGGAGCAAAGAGAGACAAAAGTAAATAATATTAACAATAAAAAATCGAGCATTATGAAATTTAAAGTATTTGTATTATCTTTGTGCATTTTCGCAGGTGTCAACATGGCTAACGCCCAGGACAACAGACATGAGATACGTGTTTCGGTGAGTGACGGACTGACACAGAGCGCAGTCGATGTGCTTGGACTCGGACTTGCAGATGCCGTTACCGGCAGCAAGCGCACAGACGAGAAAGCCTCGATAGTTTACGGACTCGGCTACCGCTATGCCGTCGGACGCTTCCGCGTAGGTGCCGACCTCGGCTTCGCCCACACAACAAGCAAGCTGACGCTCTCGGGCGACAAGATGCCTTCGATAAAAGAACGCGAGCTCAACTTCATGATACTGCCCACGGCAGAGTTTGTTTATCTTAAAAGCAGACTTGTTGAGCTTTACGGAAATGCGTCGGCCGGAGTGAGCCTGAAACGCCACACCGAAACCGGACTGACAGAAGCCGGAAAGGCTGCTGCCGCCAAAGCCGACCTTAACACGTCGTTTGCATATCAGGTTAATCCTATAGCGCTGCGTGTTGGCAACGAGACGATAGGTGCGTTCGTTGAGGCCGGACTCGGTCACAAGGGCTTCGTTACAGCCGGCTTGAGCTTCAGATTTTAGTTATTTGTAATTATATGCGTACGCAATGATGAAAGTCAGTAGAAAAGAGCTTTTTAAATCGAGATTTCTGAAACATTATCCGAGGCTATGCTGCATAGCCTACGGATATGTTTCAGACAGGGCCGACTCTGAAGACATTGTTCAGGAGCTGTTCGTCAGCGTGTGGGACAAGAATCTCGACGACATGCCTGAAAATGAGTTTGCCGCATACATAACCACAGCCGTGCGAAACCGCTGCATTTCGTTCTTGCGTAAGCGTACATGCGACATTGTGCCGATTGACGGCCGGCAGGTAAGCGCCGAGACAATGGCTGCCGACGAAGTACATTGCAGCGATGAACCTACTATGGAGGAGAGGCTCGAGGCGGCCTTGGCTACGTTGCCCACGCGGTGCAGGGACATCTTCATGATGGCTAAGCTGCACGGAATGAAGTACCGCGAGATAGCCTCGAGCCTTAACCTGTCGGAAAAGACTGTCGAAAACCAGATGACAAAGGCTCTGAAGCTGCTGCGTCAGTATGCCGCCGCCAACAGTTTTGTAGTGACGGTTCTTGTAACAATCATTTTATCAATTATTTTAAATCGGGAATAAAGATGAACAGCAATGAAGATATCAACGGGTTGCTTGCGAGGCATTTTGCCCATGAAGGGCTTACGCCGAGGCAGCAGAGCGTGCTCGACAGCTGGATAAAGGCTAATGAAGGAGAGTATGAAAAGCTGAAGAAGCTTATGGGTGCGCCTGTTGCCACGCCCGACCCGGCCACATTCGATGCCGGTGCTGCATGGCGCAAGGTTGAGCCGCGGCTCAGCGGCAGCCGTTTATGGCACGGCCTGCACCGCAGGGCTATGCTTATTGTGTCGGTGGCGGCTGCGCTGCTGCTCATGGTTGTCCTTGCGCTGCCGTATCTTTCGGGCAGCCGCGGCTCGGACGTTATGCAGTATGCCAACAACGGAACCGTGGAGCAGCACATCATCCTGCCCGACAGTTCGGAGGTGCTGCTCTATCCTGAAGCCACGCTGGCCTACAGCGACAAAGGCGTCGACAGGGTGCGCACAGCCCGCCTGAGCGGCAAGGCCTTTTTCAAGGTCAAGAAGCTGCACGGCGCAAGCTTTAAGGTAGAGACCGGCGTGATGAACGTTACGGTGATGGGCACCTCGTTTCTTGTAGACGCCACTCATGGCGGCCACGCCGGAGTGTATGTCAAGACCGGAAAGGTTAAGGTTGCCACAGATCGCGCAAGCGTTGTCATAGAGGCAAACGAGAAGGCCGAACTCATAGACGGAGAGCTGCGCACCGGAGTGATAGGCTCGCCCGCCACGCGTTTCGGCAGCGATGATGCCGACGTGTCGATGGTGTTCAGCAACGAGCCTCTGCCAAAGGTGGTGAGCGAGATAGAGAGCAACACCGGCATACGCATTGACCTCGGTGCGGGCCTTGACGACAACTTCATAACAACTCGCATCGACGGTGCCGACGGCGACGAGATAGTGAAGGAACTGGCATTTGTCTGCGGATGCAAGTATAAGACGGTGGTGGCCGGTAAACATTACATGCTATATAAATGAACATACGAAGAATACTGTGGGTATTAGTCCCTATTCTGTTTCGGATAACTCTGGCGCACGCGCAGACAACGGACAATGCGCGTGCGCTTACCGAAGAGACTTTGCGCGTTGAAGCCTCTTCTGCCACTGTGCAGCAGTGGCTGTCAAGGATAGAGACCGGCCTCGGTATCGTCATTTCATATAACCCCGCACAGATCGACGTCGATAAGGTCAGGCGCATCGACCGTCCGGGCGTCTACACCGTGGGAGCTCTGCTCTCTAAGGTGCTCGACGGATATAAGGTGCGCACGGCCTTTGTGCCTCCGCGCAAGCTGCTGATTCAGGCAGAGAAGATAGAGAACGTATGCATTGGCGGAACGGTGCTCGAGGAGGAGAGCGGCGAGCGCCTTTACGGTGCCGTCGTAAGTATCGACAACGGCGGGGGCAGGCGCATGGCTGCCATTACCGACACCAACGGCGTTTACCGCCTTTACGTTCCGCCTGGCACTTATGTGCTCAATGTTTCTTATATGGGATATGCCCCATCGAGCCGCCGCATAAGTGTGAGCGGCAATTGTCATATTGTTACGCATCTTAAGCCTTTGCCGTTTGAGATAGAAGAGATAACCGTAGAGACATCCAGGCGCGACGGCGAACAGGGCGAGACAACGCCCTCAAGCATGCTCTCGTTCAGCCGCAACGACCTCTTTTCGCAGATATGGATTCTGCCCGGAGTGATATCGTCGATGGCAGGTAGCAACCTGCAGGTGGACGGCGGCAGCAACGACGAAAACCTGTTTCTGCTCGACGGCGTGCCCGTGTTCCATCCGGGACACCTCAACTCGCTGCTGCCCATATTCAACGACGACGCCGTAAAGAATGTGGTGTTCCATAAGGGTTTCTTTTCCACTCGTTTTGAAGGGAGGCTCTCGTCGGTTACTGAGGTTAATCTTAAAGACGGCAACAAAAACGAATTTGTCAACACCCTCTCGCTCGACATGCCCGCCGCATCGGTAACACTTGAAGGACCGATCGTGAAGGACAAACTTTCATATATGGTGGGCGCACGGAGAAGCTGGCTCGACTTCTTCGACAACATGCGGTCGGAAGACGACCGCCTTAACCATTCTGCCTACGACTACAACGCCAAGCTGTCTTATTCAATCTCGCCGCAGACATCGCTCAGCGCCATGGCCTACGGTGCGCGCGACGACTATCACATGCCGCTGTACGACGGCGAGACCGGCACGGTGCTCAGATGGAGCAACGACATCTGCCAGCTTTCGTTCAACACGCAGGCGGGCAAGCTGGGCAACACCACGTCGCTCTTTTACTCCGGACACACCAACCGCGCGCGCATAGACATGCTCGGAGTCGACTCTACGGGCTACGTCAGAAGCGGCATACGCTCGTTTAACGCCTCTACAGAGTTCAGCTACACTCTCGACAACGTTTACAGTGCGCGCTGGGGCGCCAAGTATTCTTACGACATCTACCGCATTGCGGCCTTCGGCAGCGACGTCCGCACCCGGCGCGAGCTTATCAGTCAGGCGTCAGTGTTCTATGACAACCACATACGTGTGTCGCAGCGTCTCTCGGTTCAGGTGGGTGTCCACGGTGTAGGCTATTTTCCTCACGGCAGCAAAGACTATTACAGCATACAGCCGCGCCTGTCTGTCAGATATTTCCCTACAGACAGCGACCTGCTCTATCTGCATTTCTCAAAGATGGAGCAGTTTTATCATTGCCTGCGGCTTTACAACTGGGACCTGCCTACCGACTTTCGCATGCCCAGCATAGACGGCTACAAGCCGCGTTCGTCTGAGCATTATGAGGTGGGGTGGAAGCATTTCCTTACCGGCGGCCTGTTTGAACTGTCGGCTTTCTATAAGACACGCCGCAACGTAGTGGCCATGCGTCCTGATATTTTTGTTGACGATGGTGGCTGGGATCAGTATGTCATGGTGGGCAGCGGCGACAGCTATGGCCTCCGCCTTTATCTCAACAAGAGCTGGAGGCGCTGGATGCTTCAGTTCTCGTATGCCTTTTCGCGCAGCCGCGAGTGGTTTGACGACATGCCCGAACGCGGCCGCATGCCGTCGCTCTATGACGTTCCCCATCAGTTGGCTGCTGCCTTGTCGTATAAGCTCAATGCCCATTCGCTCGTTTCCGTCGGCGGCATGATGCGCTCCGGCAAGGTGCTTGAGTTTGGCGATGATTTCAACACACCGCCCGAGGAGCAGTTCCGCACCATGCGCGAGCCGCTGGTTTATCGTGTCGACGTAGGCTATTCGTTCGAGAAGGCCTTCGGCCGCAAGTTCCTTGCCCTGCGCTGCGGTCTGTATAATGTGGTGGGTCGTCCGTCAGATGAGGATGTCCTCAGCTTCTATTCTGCAACATGGCACGGCAACTGCCTGCCTTATGCGAGCATCAGCTTTAAGTTTTGAGCCTTGTTATGTACTTATTCCGTTATGTTAAAATGTAAAATAAACGGATTGCTTCCGACCGTTTGACGATCTCAGAATGCCGTCCTTCATCATGGTTCAGTCTTTTCTTCTTAAAAATGTCATAATTTTCATGTTTTAGTTAAGTTGTTGATTTACAGCTGATTATGCCGTTTTAAGAAGAAAATGACAACAGTTAAAAAATATTACTCTGCCGTTTACGATGCAAAAGTGGCCCGTTTACGTTCTGAAATAGCCCTTTTTGTTAGTCAAAATCCATTGATTTGACCAACAAAATCATTCTTTTTATGGCAAAATAACGGCATAAACGTAAATGTATGTTAATGGAATGTCGCTATAAGTATGCACATATTAACATCCGTTATATATTTATTTTCTATTTCCAAAAAATCTTTTGTCCTGATTTTTCCGTTAAAATTTTTATTCACAATTTAGCTTCCATTTTATTATAAATAAATTGTATTAATTTCGGATCACAGATCCTGATACTCAATTCCGGCAGATTGCAAATCAGCCGGCACATTAGTCTTGTTGCGAAACAATTTCTTATAGCTGTAATTATCCAACATAGCATTTGACTTTAACTCCTTTAACTCCTAATAATAAAAGCATTTGTCTTAACTCCTAAATAATAAAAATTCCCTTTCTTTTCTCAATTATTTTTCCGTCTTCCTCATAATGCTTCAAAGTTTCTTCTGAAACAAAATGATACTCCACGCCGTCTCTTTCACCATCTCGGATCGGTCTTGTCGTATAGAGTGTCACCGTCTTAATCTCCGGCATCCGACTCAATATCTCTTTATACAACGTATCTTTCCCCGAAGAGCTCTTCCCCATCAAATAATATATTTTACCCATTGTTCCACACCTCAATGCATCCCTCTGTATGAAGACCTTCGATGGAAAATCCAAGTCTTTCATACTGACGAAGCGCATCTGTGATTTCTTTTGTACTCCGCTCTCCCGGCACAATCATAGGCGTCCCCGGCGGATACAGATACGCATACTCCATAGAAATAAAACCGATACTCTCTTTCCACGGAAGTACGGATACCGCTTCTCCTTTTTGCATTTTTTTCATCCTCTTCATCTGAGTCGTCGTATAAACGAACTCCGACTTCGGAGGTTTTATATTCATTTCTTCCGAAACTTTTTTCTCAAGACTTTCATCCAACTCAAAAAGAGCCTTCTCAAGCCTTGCAAATCCTTCCTCTGTATCTCCTACCGACGTCATGGCAAGAACATAATTTCCCGCTGCCATCTCCATTTGTAAGTGGTAATCCGAAAGAAGCAGGTTCTGAAGCTCTTTTCCCGAAACTCCGCTTCCCCCCGCAGATATCACGATCTTGGACCGGTCATAATCTTCGGTTTCCACAAGCTGTAAACTTTGAAGCTTCTTAAGAGATTTTCTCAATTTCTCTAAGCGAACTACATACGGATCAAACAAATTTGCTCCCTCTTGTTTCAACAGGTTCACGCAGGAATCGATACTCGCCATCAAAAGATAGGACGGACTGCTTGACTGCAGCATATGAAGATATTCCCTCACTGCTTCCCTGTTCACAAAAGTTCCGTTCATATGAAGAAGCGCAGTCTGTGTCAAAGACGGCAATGTCTTATGAAGACTGTGGATGACAATATCCGCTCCCTGTAAATTAGAATTTTTCGGAAAATACGGATGAAAGCCAAAATGGGCTCCGTGTGCCTCATCAACGATCAGCGGAATTCCCTTTTTATGCACTACTTCTGAAATTGCTTTCACATCTGACACTACACCGTCATAAGTAGGGGATACCATTACCACTGCCCGGATCTTTGGATGTTCTCTAAGTGCCAGTTCTACATCTTCAGCAGATACTGCCATATTAAGCCCTGCATTCGAATCAAACTCCGGATATAAATATACCGGATGAAGCTCCTTCATATCGATTGCATGATAGACAGACTTGTGGCAATTTCTTGCCACAAGTATCGTATCTTCTCTCTCTGTCACCCCAAGAACCGCACTCAGAAGTCCCACCGTACTTCCATTTACTAAAAAATGCGTCTCTTCTGCATGATAGACCTGTGCCGCCTGCTCCTGTGCCTCTTTCAAAATTCCTTCTGCGTGATGCAGGTCATCAAAACCTTCAATCTCTGTAATATCCCATGCACAGGGGAGTCCTGCATTTACATATTTTTTATTTCTTTTGTGTCCCGGCATATGAAATCCATAATAATCAGATTCACTGTATGCTTTCAGTCTATCGTATAAGGTATCCATCGCAATCTCTTCAATTATTCTCTTCTTTGTTTTCTAAAATGCTTATGTTTTATTTTAACAAAACAGGCTCTTTTAATCAAGCCATAAACTCCTCCAGTATCTGCCTGATCAACACCTCTTTCGCAGGTGTCTCTTTTTTCTCTTCCACCTGCTTTTCCTGTTTCTCACTTACCGTCACTTCCTGCCGGCGCAGATCTGATACCGGAAGAACCCTTGGTATCGGTTCCGGCTGCAGTGGCGCTGTTAACTCCGGCTGTGGCTGTGGATTAGGCTGTGACTTTGGCTGCGGAAGTGCTGTTGATTCCATCTCCGACTGTATATGCATCTGCGGCTCCGGCTGCCTGTTCACCTGTAACTCCGACTGCGGTTCCTGAGGCGCTTTTCCCTTCGACTCAGTCTCTTTCTGGTATGCTTTCTCATAACGGTGCAGACACACATTTTCCAGATAATCAACCATATAGTTTCTCACAACACTTACACTGTACTTCTCATCCGTAGTCAAATGAAGCAGATACAGAAGAATTCCGGCTCCAATCCCAAAAGCTCCCGTTGTAAGCACCTCATCATTCATTCCATTTCCCGTATACTCGAGGAACCCGCCCAGAATCCCTGCTGCCATACAGATGCCGACCGCCGTCACTTCCATTCTCTGAATACTGTGAAGCTTAAGTCCCGCCACACGATACTCATACAGATACTTGTCCACAAATGCCTCTACATTTTCCACCTTCTCGCTGACCATGCAGGCATGTTCGAACTTTGCACGCACCAGACGCATAAACGGATGCGTACTTTTCCCCATATTCCCCGCTCCTCTCATCAGTCGTTTCAAAGACACGTTCACAATACACTTGCTAACCACGCCTGCCGCTGTTCCCAAGCCGATGATCACCCAAATCACATGCTTGTCTAAAATCATTTCTAACATAAAAAAGCCCTCCTTTTGTCTAGAATTATACTAGATATTCAAAAAGAGCGCCGAAAAAGCGTTCCCCAGATTCCGACTCTTAACTGTCACAATCTGGGGAATTTCCTCATCTTAACATTTGATATTCTATTATATTTCTGCTACAAGTTCTGTCACAAGCCTTACATTCTGCCTGATCGCACGCTTTTCGAACTCCGGGTAATCCATAACCGCACTGTTGTCAGCTTTATCCGAAATCGCACGAATAATGACACACGAAACTTTGTTCAGATATGCCGCATGAGCAATTGCAGCCCCTTCCATCTCCGCACAAAACGCATGGAAATTCGTGACAATCTTCTCTTTCGCCTCTTTGGAAGCGATAAACTGATCACCACTTGCCACGATTCCAGTAAATGTATGAATGTCCGGATTCACTTTTTCATTTACTTCTTTTGCCTTTTGTACCAAACACTCATCTGCCGGGAACAGGAAGGTATCCATCTGAGGAACCTGTCCCAGCGGATCTCCAAATACGGTTGCATCCATATCGTGCTGCACTGCCGCTGTAGAAATCACAATATCTCCGATATCGATCGCAGCATCCAGAGAGCCCGCAACACCGGTGTTGATCAACACCTCTGCCTGAAACTTATCTACGAGCACCTGCGCACAAACAGCCGCATTCACTTTGCCGATTCCGCTTCTTACAACAACAACCTCTCTGCCATTTAACTTCCCACGGCAAAAATTCATGCCCGCATACTCGACAACCTCTTCGATCTCCATTGTATCTTTTAAAATGGCAACTTCTGCTTCCATTGCCCCGATAATCCCTATCATCAATCTATGTCTCCTTTGTTTCAATCGGAAATGTTTCTTCGATTTCCTCTTCTTTTAACGTCACCGCGATCAGCACCGAATGAGCTCCCATATTCACCACAAGCTCTCCGTCACAGATCAGATACTCCTCGTATTCCGTTGTATATCCCTTTTCACCGGAATAGATCAGGCGCTTCATTCTGCCCTTCACCGGAACCTCTGCTTTCCACACCGGCACAGTCACTTCTGTAAGTTCATCTTTATTGTTCAACACAACAACCAGCTGTTCTTCTCCCAGAAATCTTCCGTATGCGAGAATGTGTTCTTTCCACAGAAGCATTTGCAACGCCCCTGTTCGAAATGCCTGATAAGTTTTGTGGATCTTGATCAGTTCCCTGTGGAATGCGATCATCTCCTTATCTTCTCTTCCCCACGGATATGTCCTCCGGTTATCCGGATCGGTAAAGCCACATACTCCGGCTTCATCCCCGTAATAGATCGTCGGGGAACCTATCCATGTCATCTGAAATGCCGCTGCCTCTCTCATCACCGCCGGTTCAACAAATTCATTCGCCGCTTCCGGTCCGAGATATTCCACACGCCCAACCACATGATTGGTTCTTGTAAGGAACCGGGAGTGGTCATGATTGGAAAGCTGGTTCATAGACGTCAAAAGGGACGGCACGAGCATATTTGCCATATGGTGTGACATAGTCCCCATAAAATGATCTGCATTTCCCCGAAGCTCTTCCCTCATTTCATCACTGTGCTTTTCCATACCTGTCAAAAACCATGTGATCGGCTCCATAAAAGCATCATAATTCATAACCGTATCCCACTCGTCGCCCTGAAGCCATTCGCTTGGATCTCCATAATGTTCTGCCAGGATAATCGCGTTCGGATTCGCTTTTTTTA
>ENA-ORTI01001196-ORTI01001196.1-human-gut-metagenome-genome-assembly--contig:-NODE-1196-length-27548-cov-25.931328_pt1 | contig 27548 bp, 16 predicted proteins | sample MGYA00242071_ERZ509191 | MGnify/ENA primary metagenome ERZ509191 (study PRJEB26280, sample SAMEA2338832) | human gut metagenome | biome: human gut; feature: human-associated habitat; material: faeces...
TATCATTTATTCTATCATTTATTCTATCATTTATTCTATCATTTATTCTATCATTTATTCTATCATTCTCATTTAAGCTGCATAATTGAGCTTAAATGAGAACTATATAATTAATCTTGAATTTAATTGAATTTTCTTGAATTTGCTTGTATTATGTATTTGGTTAAAGGAGGTATACATGTTTCAATGGTTTTCTAAAAGCGAAAAGAATGCAATAGCAACTATTTATTCGACTAATATAACTATTAACAAACCTGGAGTAGATATATTAGCTAATAGTTATGCTGTTATGTTAGGATTGGATGAAAGCAATTATAAAATTGCTCTTCATCCAATCAGTCAAGATGATTATGAGTCTAAAAAGTATCCAGAAGAGAATATGTTTGTTCTCTCTGGTGGGAAATCATATGTAAGAGTATCCTCTACAGATTTTGTATCAAAGATTGGAAATCTTATAAATCATGATTTCTCAAAAAGTACTCTAAAATATAAATGCTACTATGATCAAAAAGAAAACTTATTGATCATAGATTTAAGAAAGGAGATTAAGTAATGACTGAACTTACAATAATGTTAATAGTTTGGGCCGTAATCTTCACTTTAGCTTTGATGGCTGAGCTGTTGACTGAAGCTTTAGTTTCAGTATGGTTTTGTGTTGGAGCTATAGTAGCTTTCGCCATAACTTTTATTCCTGGAATGCCATACTGGGGTGAGATTATTGTCTTTGTTGGAGTGTCATTAATAACTTTCTTAGTAATAAGACCTATACTCCAAAAGAGACTTGTTCATCTCCATTCAAAGACAAATGTAGATACTATGATAGGAAAAAAAGGAATCGTAGTAAAAAGAATAACTTCTCTAGAAAAAGGTGAAGTAAAAATCAATGATATCATTTGGAATGCTATCAAACGAGATGAAGATGATACAATAGAAGTCGATTCAATCGTAGAAGTCATTTCCATACAAGGAAATAAACTTCTTGTCAAAAAATCTAATTAAAGGAGGATTATAAAATGCCAACAGAAGCAATAGTCATTATTTCAATCTTTGCAGTAATAGTATTTATAGTCTTAATCATTTTGCTTTGCTCACTTAAGATAGTAAACCAAACAGATAAATACGTAATTGAAAGATTAGGCAAATATCTTTGTACTTGGGACACAGGAATTCATTTCCTAGCTCCGTTTGTGGATAGAATTCAAAAGAAAGTCTCGATGAAGGAACAAATTTATGATTTTCCTCCTCAACCAGTCATCACAAAAGATAACGTCACTATGCAAATAGATACAGTCGTCTTCTTCAATGTGACTGACCCTAAATTATTCACCTATGGAGTAGAGAATCCTATCGCAGGTATAGAAGCATTATCTGCCACGACATTGAGAAATATTATCGGTGATTTGGACTTGGATCAAACCCTAACCAGTCGTGACATCATAAACACTAAGATGAGACAAATCCTTGATGACGCCACCGATCCTTGGGGAATCAAAGTCACGCGTGTCGAAGTCAAAAATATCTTGCCTCCAAAAGATATTCAATCTGCAATGGAAAAACAGATGAGAGCGGAACGTGAAAAGAGAGAAAAGATATTGATAGCTGAAGGTGAAAAGACCTCTGCAATAACTATCGCTGAAGGTAACAAAGAGGCAGCAATATTAAATGCAGAGGCTGAGAAAGAAGCAACTATCAAAAAGGCCGAGGCTCAAGCTGAGGCGATTCTCAAAGTCAAAAAAGCTGAGGCTGATGGTGAATTGATGGTGAGAAAAGCCGAGGCTGAAGCAATAAAAATGATAAATGAGGCCAATCCATCTAACGCTGTATTAACAATCAGATCCTATGAGACATTATCTAAAGTCGCAGAGGGTAAAGCTACAAAGTTAATCATCCCATCCGATATAACTAAAATATCTTCCATAGCAAATGTTGTCACAGAATCCATCTCTGCTATGAAAGAACAAGATGATAAAGTAAAGAACGACGATAATAAATAAGAAAAATTTGATTAAAAAAAGCTCAATGACCTAATCATTGAGCTTTTCTATTTTACTTATTCTTCTCTTTTTCTTCTAATTCTTTACGTCTCTTATCATTCTTTTTCTTTCTAAGAAAAAGAACAAACAAAACAATTGCTAGCACAACAAAAACAACGAGTAGAACAATAAAAGTATTTCTCAAGTTTGTAGCTAATTGCTCGGACCAGAATCCATCGCCTTTTTCCCAAGTCTTGTTAACCAAAACACCATTGCCAACAACAATAAAGAATCCGGAAACTACACAAAGAACTAAACTCACAATGGACAAAATTAAATAAGTCATATTTTATAATTTCTTTCTATAACTATATGGATCATCATATTACACATGAGTATTATATCACTATTTCAAAATCGTGATATTGTCTTCTATCTAATTATACTATTTAAACTTTCCATTCAGTGTTATACGTATTAATCATATTATATGTAAAAGAAGTAGCACAATTTTCTGTCTTGACTAATTCACAAGCCTTCTTATATTCATCTAAAGTACAAGTATGAATATTTACTTTAGTTTCTTCATTTTTCTTATTTAATTTCATCTGTGCTGTATAAACACCCCAAGATGAAGTCCAGCCACCAGTTACTGTGGTCTTATAGTTCCATATGGTCCAACCATATCCTCTATCATCGTACCAATCGACCAAACATTTCTTCCAACTATCCAAATTTTCGAACCAGTTAAATTCACCTATATAGATAGGAACATCATAATCGTGACCTAATAATTTAGAATCGAAGTAAGATTTGAATGTTTCCAAATTGATAAGATTGCTATTCCAATTATATTGATGCAATTCATACATAATGTTAGACCATCTATATTTATCTGGATTAGGGCATACTGAATAGTCCCACATGAACTCTAATGTGATAAGATGCTGATCATTGTTTTCTCTTATAACCTTATATAATTTATCTTGATAATCAGTGCAATATTTATCTTGATTTTCATTCTTTGAAGATTGAGGTTCATTTATGACATCATAAGATAAAATCCAAGGAGCGATATCTTTTCTATTGTTTGTGTAATGTTCACTGACATAGTCCCATAAATCTATGACAGCATTCTCGTATGTCTCGTTATGCCAAAATGTTGGTTGCTCTAAGAACAATCCCGAATGCTCAAAACCGTTTTGACTTCCAGGATCACCATGCAAATCTAAGATAGCATATAAATCATTAACCTTACATTGCTCTACGAACCAATCTAAATAAGAGAATGCAACACTTTCATCTTTTCTAGTAAAATCGTCATTTAAAATATTTCGCCAGTAGAAAGGAAGTCTAATGGTATTGAATTGTAATTCTTTAACTTTCTTAAAGTCATCTTCAGAGAAGAAAGACTTATAGTAAAGATTCATCAATTCATCTTTGTTACCTTTTAAATTTGGATTATTTGACAATCCTTCTTCAAAGTCTTCCTGAGTGAACTCCGCATAAGTTAAATTACCATCATTATCCTTTATAAGATTTCCATCTTCATCTTTCTTAGGATCATTGTCGAATGGGCTCATCCATCCTTCTTGAACAAGTACATTTCCAGCATTGATGCCTTTTATCTGTAATCTATTACCGTCCTTATCATAGATTGCTCTTTTTGTACCATTCTCATTTCCTTGAGTTACGAATTCGCTTTTCGTATCTATATTCGGCTTTTGATCATTAGGTTTATACGTTGCAGAACGTATATACAAAGCGCATATAGTCCCTCCTAAAATAACAACTAAAGTCAATAATATTATCAATATAGATACTATCCATTTTTTAAAAGTTGACCATTCTTTCTTTTGCTCTTTATTGTTCGTATCGCTCATAAAAGAATTCCTTCCTTATATTCATTTTAAGATGAAAATCACATACATAAACAAGTAAATAATTTAACTGATAAAAGATAAAACTAGGTAATTGACTAAAGGATTTAAGCGGTCACTTATTAAACTTGTTTTGGCTTTGAATCAAGCTCTTATAAGCGATAGCTTCATTAGTATCGAACAAGACATAATGACCTGGAATGACTGCTTGGAATGTCGGTTTCTCCTTTGAATAATCACGTTTCTTCGATGAATCAAAATCAACTTTATGATCACCATCGTCTTTTTCAAAAGCCTTAACAAAAGCTTTCCCATAAGGATGAATAGGATTGCTCAAAAGCTCATCCTTCTTTGCCAATTCGACCATATCTCCATCATGAAGAATGCTGATAGTATCGCAAATTTGCTTAGCCAAATTAAGATTTCTGCTCATGAAAAGAATAGAGATCATTCTGCTGTTTCTAAGCTTTCTCAACAACTCAATAAATTCCTCTTCTTCCTCTTTAGTCAATGTCTTAGGAAGATCATTGACTATCAAAAGTTCAGGGTTAGCAGCTAAAGCCGCGGCCAATTCAACTTTAACTGCTTCAAAAGATTTCAAATCTTTAACCGATAAAGAGAAGTAACTTGAAACTAGTCCGACTTCTTCCAAAGCCTTAGAGCTTCTTTCTGCAATAGCAGCATTGTTTAAAGATGTAATTCTACTAGTCAAAACATCTCTAACATTCATATCAGGGTCTAATGCATTTAAGAACAAAGGTTGTATTTGAATTCTCAATCTATAATCATTATTTTCATTATCGAATTTTATTTGCTTGATTTTTCTTGTCTGTTCTTCTTTAATCAACTTTATGTTCATTTTTACTGTTTTAATTCTAGATTGAATCAATAGAGCTAAATCGTTAGTTGGAAGTAAGGAATCCAATACATCCTTCTCAGTCAACACTTTAATTCTTCTCAATAAGTGATATCCATTCTCATTAGCTTCCTGATCATTTATAAAGAAGTATTTGCTTCTATCATAAGTTCCACCGATAAAACTCTCGGCTAATGCTCCTATATACTTCAAAGCATAATCAAAGGAATGCCCTTTGCTCAATTCACTATAGATTAAGAATCTAGTAGATACTGCATATTTAGAGCGAACTAAAGAATAATCCAAGATTTCTTTTCCTACATAAAGGTTATCGACTTTAGAAGGATGATTCTCAACTTCTTCTACGGTCTTAGCGTTCTTCAATCTTTCAATTTCCTTCTTTCCATTTTTCTTAGACCACTCTATTTCCTTCCTGTTCCATCTGTCTCCAGCTGCAATACGTGCACCTTTAAAATAGACAGCACCAGAAGTTATGCTTTCTTCCCCTACTATAGCTTTAGCCGTAATAGTCTTTCCACTTCCCTCTTCTCCTACTATTCCAAAGATTTCACCTTTATGAATTTTAAAACTGATATCATGAACCGCTTTGATGTATTCCTTCTTTAAGAAGTGTTTCTTCTTATAGAATACTTTTAAGTGATTCACTGAAAGGAGTACATTTTCACTTATATACTCACTTTTCAATTTCACATGCTTATAAGCAAAAGGTAAGCTATCATATGATTTAGACTTATCATGCTCCTCTGCATCATCCAATATATTCGTATAGTCTTTAGCTTTTACATTGTTCTTAGAAGTAAAATAGTTTTTTTCCATAACAGTTTCTCCTTTGATCCTTTATTGCTCTTGTGTAAGCTCTTAACTTTTATTATTTTATCAAAAATATAGAAGACTGATTACAAAAAGTATTAAAGAGAATCAAACAACCATATTTCATATTATCGATGTTTATTTGACAAGTGATGCTTGTGTTATCTAATCACTTGACTAGGATAACTTATGCCTTTATAATCTAGCCCTCATAGATAAAACGAAAGGAATAAAAACAAATGAGAAAAAATAAAATAGGTCTTTCCACACTAATATTATTAACATTGCTAGGATCGTGTGGCAAGACAACAGAACCATCTACACAACCTTCTACCAATCCTAGTGCTACACCCACACCAAAGCCTAACTCATCAAACACAGGAAAAGATACAACCTCTTCTAACAAAGAGCTCCATACTGATGACAGAATTAAGCTTAAGATGATGGGAAATCTCTATCCTAATCAACAAAGATCTATCTATGCAATCGTAGATGAATATGGAAACAAGGATGTCAATTGGACTTCATCCGATGAAAGCATAGTTAAAGTTTCTAGATTAGAAAATCAAGAGCAAGAGGAAGCTTTGCTAACTTCAATGCCTGATAAGTTTGGAACTGTAATCATCAAAGCCACAATGGCGGATGATGAATCCGTCTATTCTGAGATGGAAGTAACCGTCGAAGAAGGTGAAGCTATGAACGAAGACATGTTCAAGACTGTCACTGGAGCAGCTAAATTCAATATTAACGAAAAGCTCTACGATTATGACTATGAATTGAATTACACAAAAGTAGGTGATACTGATTTAGAAATCATATTCGAAGAAAATGACGATTCATATTTATTTAACCTTGAATACAATTTAACTGATGCATACTCAGTAACTGCATACGATAATATCAAGCAAAAAGAAACAATGAACCAAGCCTATGTAAGAAATGGCTCTAGTCTTTCCAAAGAATACATCGATATAAATAATAAACTCGCAAAAGAGACTTTGACTAATGATGAAGGAAATAAAAGAAGCTTTGACGCTAACTACGCCAACTTCTTAGGAGTGACTGGAGGAGAAAGTGATTATTTCTCCTATGAAGACTTCGCAACATTCGATGGAGGAAAAACATATCACTACATCGGTGGATATTACTATGAAACTTTGATTCCTTTAATGTTGTTAAGAAGATCTAATGTAGCTTTGGATGACTTGTATTTCTCCGTCACAAACGGAGTGATCAATGGAGTCACCATGATCGTAGATCCTGCCGCAACAAATGAATCTGATCCTGACACCAAATACGGATTTATAGCTACTGGAACTATTTCAGAAATAGGCACTGCTAAAATAAAACATGTAGAGCCTTTCACACATGAGACTTATCATGACACTATCGAAACAGCAAGAAATGCTTCAGCTTCAAGCCATAACTATACAGTTAAATACTCATTGGATTACGGATCGTCAGTCAATATGTACACAATGAAGTTTAATGAAGATGCTATTGACCAAGTAGTAACTATAAATGGTAAAACAACACATACTGGTATTAAAAAGACTGATACTGGATACTATGAGTATAGTTACAATGATACTACCAAAGATTTATATATTGAAAAGACTCATACAACTCCATTCCAGAGCGATACAGTAAATCGTTATCCAACCTTTGCTTTCTCAGCTGATATCTTTGCTGATAAAGACTCTAATGGTGCATATGTATCACGTGGTGGAAATGGAAAGAATGGTCAATTCGTAGGTCAGTGCTTATATCTTCCTTATATGAATGGTCAATATATCGATCAAGGAAACCTCTATATCACTGATGGATATGTATCTAAGATTTCTACAAAACTAGAATCCTTTGAAGAAGAAGTCACAATCGAAGCCAATTATTCTAATTACGATTCTACTACCATCGATATAGACTGGACCAAGGCTAAAGAACACGATGAACCTACTTCATTCCAAGAAGCAAATAGTTCTTTATATAATGAAATGGTAGCATGGAAAATCGACAATGTTGTTCCTTACTTATATGCAAAGCCGGGATGGGATAATACAATCGCTCATACAAAATCATTATATGATCTCGGTCATAACGATTGTTACTTTGAAACCAAGAAATTTGAAAATGAAACTGCAAGAGATGAATTCATAGAAAACTATAAGGCAAAATTAGTAGAAGATGGTTGGACCTTAACCGACAAATCAAATTACAACGATACTTACGCCGCCTATAAACTCTATACAAAGACTATAAACGGAAATGTATACGAACTATCAGTGAGTCCATATTTAAATTGGAATGGTGTCGCACAAAACTCTGTAAAAATTCATGTATTCAGCAGTGCTTTATCAGTTCCAGATACTTACTAATTGATAATCAATATTATCATCAAGCAGCCATTATAGGATGGCTGCTTTTTGGTTTAAATCAAATTGCTTAAATCTTCTCTTGAATAAATATCGCACAATAGTGTTAAACCTTAAGGCCAATGAAAGAAGGAAATCATGAAATCTAAACATCTATCTATTTTATCTTTAGCTTTGTTGTTGGTCGGTTGCAGTGGCGCAGACACAACACCCAACACATCTAAGCCTAGTACAAACCCATCATCGACCAACAAACAATCCACTAACAATTCATCTACTTCTAAATCGACTAAGTCCTTATTCGATTTGTTCGAATCCATGAAAACCGGATTGACTATAAATGGAACTATCAAAGATTTTGATGGTGATGACTTAAATCAAACAACAACATTCACAACTAAATTCAGCGATGATTCTTATCACTACGATAGAAAAGTCGGAGATGAAGAAGGAAGCTTAGATTATTTTAAAATCACTGAAGATTCTAATGAATATGTCGGAACATATGATATAGATGAAAATAACAATCTAGTATTGACCAAAGCCTCAGATGGAGAAGGATCTTTATCCTGGTCAATGGTATCAAATCCATTCTACGATGAAACAAGTGATTCAGGTTTCTTCGATAAGGATAATGATGGTAACTATTACTTGGATTTTTCAAAAGATGGTCAAACAGCAGGTAATAGATATAAGGCTGCAAGAAACTTCACATCAAAAATAGCAATCTTATCCATAATGAGTTTTGATGAATTCAAAATTATAGTTAAGAACGACTCCATAGATTCATTCCATATAGTTAGTAAGGAAGCTAATGATAAGGATGGATCTCCATTCCATTATGAAATCGACTTCACTATTAACAATGACAAAAACGTTGATCACGAAGCTAATAAACCTGTTCCATATGAGCACAAAGACTATCATGATGCATTGAAATCAGCTTTTGATAACTTATTTAGCAATCCTTATAGTTTTGAAAGAAATGTATCAAATATAAGCAATGTTAAAATGCCTTATCTCGAAGGATATATATCCTCCTCTGTAATGTTCTATCAAATCAATAATAATAATAATAATTTCAGCGGTGCTTTAGTCAAAGATGGATATGTACATGAAATCACAAAAGAGGATGGAACATACTACTATAAACAAGAAAAAGAAAAGGATAGCGATGGATCATATATAACTCATTTATCCTATTCTATGCCTAGAAGAAGTGAGCCAATCGAAGCCTTCACATTCGATACAAAAACAAATGTTTATTCATTGACCATAATGCCAGATAAATTTGCTTTTTACTTCGACTCGTTCTCTGATTTAGATGATTCTTATCATGTTGAAGATGTCACCAAAGCCGAGATTAAATTATCGAATTCAAAAATCGATACAGTCAAATTCCTTCAAGAAAATGGAGGATATGTCGAATATAAGATCTATTCTGACTCTTCTAAACTTCCATTTGATATAAATACGATAAGTGAATTTGATTCTTTGAGCAAAATGTATGGAACATTCACTGGATCATTCTCTTCAACCAGTCCATTCAAGAATCAAAAAGTACAAATTAAAGTAGAGAAGAAAAAGAATACTGATAAGTATTCTAAAGATGAATATGTATATTCAGTCACATTTAAAATGGGCTTCAATTTAGATGATGAAACAGGATATGCAGTTACAAACGTATCCATTTCAGATAATTATCTATCATTTGAGTGTGGTGGATATTCAATCGCAATAACATTATCAAATAATGAATATAAACTGACTATTGAATCTGATTCGGGCAAGTCTGATTCGACTATCTTAACTAGAGAATAAATAAATAAATAAACAAAAAAACTGGATTACACTGATAATCCAGTTTTTTTTATGCTACATCTATTGCAATGGCTAATGTCTGATAAGTGGTTCCTGACGCAACTTCCAATCTCAATGTCTTAGTTTCACCATTGACTTGAATTTCTTTTGTGAACAAATCACCAGAGAAATGAGTTCCTTGAGTTTTAGTAGCTATGAAACCGGCTTCTATCAATTTAGTCTCATATAGATTTATTTGTTCTGATCCACTTATTCCAATCAACCTATATTCTATTCCATAATACTTCTCTTTAGTTTCTTCACCATCACCATCAACTCCATCGGAATAATAAAGACCTGCCACAGATTGTCTTCCTCCAACTACTGGAATGAGATTCAAGTTATCTTTTCCACCAATTAATTCTTCTAATCCAATCAGTGCCTTAGAATAACCTTCGAGTAAAGTCGATAATTTAACATCAGAACAATCAGTTTTTATTTCTATACTATCAGCTATATTAGATTCATTCAAGAAAGTATACTTGATCTCTTCTATATTTGTTGATTTATCAAATCCAATTTCAAACAATACTGAATCATCATCGAAAGTTACATTCATCGAAGTAACAGCTAAGCCTTCACCTGAAAAATTATAAGTTTTCGTCTTTAAGAAATTTGCTCTACCATCATATACATACTTATTATCATCAGTCTTATTAAAGAATATAGAAGACATATCAAATGATGGAAGTAATGGTGTTATAGATGAATTGATAACTGATCCATAAGCATAATAATCATTTCCAAGTTTATTGGCTTGTTGGATTTGATTGTTTCCGACATTCTTATATAAGAAATTCATCTTTGACGTTGAAGTCTCCGATTCAAGTATCAGACTAGATCCATCTGTTTTACCTGAATATTTCGATTCGACTGTCTTATTGCTGTTTTCATCAATTGAATAAGTGGTATCTACAAAAGAATACTTGTTATTCTTTAATTTAGAAAAGACTTGGTTCAACTCTTCTTTTTCTTCACCAGTCTTAGTATATTCAGCTTGTTTAAATTCAAAATCATCACCTGGAATTACTTGACCTTGAATCTCTAATTCAGTATTAGAGAAAGATCCGGTAATAGGATTGAACACTATATCTACATCAAATCCATCATTATCCTTGTTATAGATGAAAGAAAACTCTTTGATAGTTCTGGTGTATTCATGCAAAAACTGAGTAGCTAATAAAGGAAGATATGTTTTAACATAATCATCCTCGACATCCAGTGTATAAGTACCCTCATCATCTAAATAATTATCCTTTTCAAAATATGTGAACATATTCTGATATCCTGAGTCGTACCATTCAAGATTTTTGCCATTGATAGTATAAGGATAATAATCTATCTTATTAGAAATATCTAACATAGGCATAGATACTAAAGGAGTGAGAGCTTCCGGATCGTAAGAATAGAAATATTCTACATATACAGAATTTCTATCTGCTTCTTGATTTTGTTTTGAATCATATCTAATGAACTCATATCCATTATCCTTTACACCTATATCAAGACAATAATTCGAGTATCCATCACTAGTCAATGTTGTGGCAGTAGTTTTAAATCTATATCCATAAGCCATATCAGACAACAACTTATCGAATTTATCATCGATTGTTTCTGGCTTCTTTGTCGATGATATATCAGTTTTTTTATCCGAAGTGGAAGATATGGTCGAATTGCTAATAGATTCTTTTCCACACGATGCAACACTACCTAATAACAAAATCAAAGCAATTAGTTTAAATTTCTTCATATAGAATCCTCACATTTTATTTAGCTGTTATGTTGATCGTAATATCGCTATAAATCATATAAGCGACACTAGTCATTCCAGACTCACCTATAACTTCATTGTTTTCATTATCCAACACTTGAACATTATAATCCGCTGGCTTTGCATATCCATTTACAAATATCTCTAGTCTTGCTTTCCCATCAGCACCAGGAATCAAAGTATCATCTAAAGAAGTAACTGACTTAAAATTGACTCTAAATGTTAGCTTTACACCATCTGGCTTATTGATAGTAGCTTTAAAGCTTTTTACTTGTGCTTTTTCTTTTACTGACATAACTATATCAGTAAGTCCTTCTTCTACCGAAAATAAATATGATCCATTACTAGATTTAATTTCTTCTTCTTTTCCATTGACTATCTTTTTAACAATAACAATATAATTATCTTGATACTGTGATTTTAAAGTTACCGGTAGTATAGTTATGTATTCTCCAACAATGAATGTTCCTAAGGTTTTATCTTTATTCATTCTAGTTAAAGATTTATTTCCTTGAATCTCAATGGACTCGAGTTTATCCAAATCTCCAATTAAATTGACATCAGCTTTTTCTACTTCAACTATTATGGCCTTGAGCTTCAAGGACTTCTCAGGCATAGTGAAGTATCCGCTATTCTCATTCATGGTAGTCTCTATAGTCTCACCTGTTTCTGAATCTATCAATTTATTAAATCTATAGAAATTTGATTCTGTTTGGATTGTAAAATAGACTCTATCGTCTTTTCTAAATGTATCTCTATTAATAGTCATAGAACCATGATCTATTTTGTCTATATCTATAGTGAATCCATCATCAGTATTTATTTCTATCTGACAGTCTCCAGATTTAGGCATTCTCATTTCGATAGATTGAACACCATAACTGTCATCAGAGGGATAACACCAACTACCCTTTGTTCCGTTAGAATCTATAGTTCTAGCGGCAGTAATAACTTTTCCTCTCTTCATAGTAGGATAGAAATTAAAGGTAGCTAATGAAGCACAATAATCAGTTTCTATATTGTTCTTTTTGATAATATAAGAATCAAGATTATCGTTATCTAATACAGTGATTTTATTATTTATTTTTGCCGGGAAAGTAATAGTTATATTAGATAGACCTATGGTCAATTTAAAATAAGAGTCTGTGACGTCGTCATCATTTACTTCCACACCTTCAAATGTCGGCTTGCCATTCAAAGTATATTTAGGATGAGGCTTGAAGGAGACACTATAAGTGTCGCCTTCAGTTCCTTCATAATATAAACTAGTAGTAGGAATAATGGAATCTTCATTTATATATGTTATCGTCCTAACGCCTGTAAATTCACCTATAACTTTTATTTCAACATCTGCTGTTATATTCAATATATATAAATTACAAATATTGCTGATATCAAACAAAGAATAGTTATCAGTCCATTGACCATCAGCTCCTATCTTATATTGAACAGATGTCACTTTATATCCAATCTTCCTCACCAATCTACCATAGAATCTAGTATATTTTTCTTCTGGATTATATGCGATCAAATCGACATATTCATTTTCATCTAAAGAAACTTTAAATCCATTGTCGCTGGTTTGATTGTTTCCAGTAGAAATAATAATAGATATGTCTTTGTTTGGCATAACAAACGATAGGCTCATAGAGGTGGCAGAACCATTGATAGAATCAACCAATGAAGGATGGTAATATTCATCATCTATTTGAATATATGTGTTAGATTCATCTGATGATGAAAAATAAGACCCTGACAATATAAGTTCAACACTATCTCCAGCCTTGAATTTATCTCCTTCTTTTAATGAAGCATCATAAGTTGAATAGTTCTTCAATTCTTTAATTCTAAAAGAATCTAAATCCTTGTCTTTCAAAATCACATCAATGGCCACATTCTTTTTAGGCATTATAAAAGATGCTTCTATGCGATTTGATGTAGAACTATTGATTTCTATCGATACATCGTCACATTCGAATCTATCGAATTCTTTAGATTCATTGCTTATATTCAATACTATAGAAACCAACTCGCCTTCTTTATACTTGTTATCGGAATGATCTAATTGAATAGAGCAGTCACTAGCCTTGTTAAAAGACACTAAATATCTATCAACACTTGAATTGCTATTGTCACCACCAGTTATCGATGGTGTAGTAGGATTGCTATCGATAGAAGACGACTTACCACATGAAGACAATAAAGCAGCACCTAATAGGATAATAGAGTATAACTTCTTTTTTTTATTCATAATTCTATCCTCATTTCTTGATTATTATATTAAAAAAACAAAAAAGTGCACGCAAATGCGTGCACTAATATAAGTTAAATTACTTGGTTGTAAGTGTGCTACCTACACTGAAGTAAATAGAAGCCCAATCAGCTTCAAGAGTAGCAGTTGCTGAGTAGTTGTAGTAACCTGCTGACATTTGAACTTCTTTAACTGATCCATCTTTTTTAGTAATTACTACATACATATCATCATCTGTTCTGTAATCAGCGGTGGTATATGTGAATGACAATGTATCACCAACAATCCATGTAATAGAAACATTAGTCTTACCTGAATCGTAATATGAATACATAGGTGCTGATGAAACATCGTTTACATTAATAGTTACTGCATAAGCTTTACTAGGCATCTTAGTTCCCAAGACAGAAAGGGTTACAACTTGACTAGCTTCAACACTACCAGTTAATGTCACATCATAATCAGGCATGACGAATTCATAATAAGTATTTCCATTATCATCAGTCTTTTTGTCGAATTGAACATCAGCATGATCCTTGATAGCTAACGATTTTACTGTGTAACCATAACCAGCAGTTGCCATTACTTGAACCTTTTCGCCGACAGCAAATGAGGTTCCACTCGTAGCACCTGAAGGGAAGGAGAAGGTCAAACCATCAACGGTATCAAATTTGACCTTCTTTGCATCTGCAGTAGTGAAGCTGATGTTAGCAACACCATTTTTAGGCATTGTGAACTTAAAGTAAGAGAATCCGTCACCGTAATTATATGTAGCCTCAACTTCAGTGGCTTTGAATTCAGTACCATCACTCATACTAGCCTTGGTAACAAGTTTTCCATCTACAGGTTTAGCTAAAATATAGAATTTCTTACCGGGAGCAAAATCATTGGCTTTGCTTGCATCTTGTAACCAACTTGCGCCAGTAGAAATCTTAGATTCAGAGACACCAGCATTCTCAGCGATTGTTATGTTTCCATTTTTTACCATACTTATAACAATTGTCACATCACTACCATCAGAAGGCATTGTGAACTGGTAATAAGTATTTCCGTAATTTTCTTGAACGTCTGCAGCTGTATCATCCTTGCCCTGAATTTGTGCTTGGCCTAAACTATATCCACTGACATCTTCCTTCATTTTAACAAATACGTAGAAGGTCTCACCAGCACCTATAGCATTATTAGCTAAGTTATCTGATGAATAATTACTCTTGGATAAAGATGTAGACTCAACATAAGTCGAATCCACTTGTACTGTTATAGTTCCGTTTTGGATGACATTAATGTTGATTGAAACATCACTTCCATCAGAAGGCATCTTAAAATTATAATAACTTCCACTATAACTATTAGTTACTTTACATGTAGTATTAGTTCCATTATTTGTAATTGTAGCATCACCTAAACTATAACCATCCTTAACCTTCACAAACATATAGACGTCAGCATTTGCACCAAATCCGTTATATGTCTTTTCAGAAGAAGATGAAGCATAAGAACTTGAATAGTATTTGATTTCAGTTATGTTTTCATCTTTTCCAACTTTATTTTCAAGGTTGATAGAACCATTCTTTTCCACTTCAAATCCTATCAATGCATCACCCGATTCTGGCATAGTAAGTTTGAAACAAGTATCATAAGTACCCATTGTTACCTTGTTTTCCTTGTCTCCGTTTATATACGCAGCAGTGATTGTATATCCAGCCTTAGCGGTTGCGAATACATATAATATAGCTCCAGGGTATGCTGAAGTAATTTCATTTGCATAGTATGAATAGGAAGAATCTTTAGCAACTGCACTTTCCACACCTTCAATAGTTTCAAAAGTAATCTTTCCTTTATCGGTAGCTGAGAATGTGATGGTAACATCATTTCCAGGCATCTCGAATATAATATTAGTAGCAGTTGAAGATGCTGTGTTTTCAGCACCTTGAATATCATACTTGATAACCTTGTCTGCATCGACTCCTGTAAATGACAAACTGACAGGATCTCCTTCTACATAAGTTGCAGCAGGTTGTTTAGTAAAGGTTACGACATCACCATTGACAATTGTCAATTTGTGGCTTGCTACCTTCTTTCCTTCAATCTTCAAATGAAGATCTCCAGTGACTGTACCACGATTTAAATTGCTCAAAGAAATAAAAGAGATATTGTCTGTCCATGTCATTGATAAAGCCAACTCAGTCCATTCAGAAACATTGTCTGCCTTATAAGAAACCTTTGTCACTATATATGAATCGGTTCTTGCTACATAAAGACTATTGAAAACATAATTATATGTTGAATCATATAAGAATTTTTCAGAAGAGAAAACCTTGATTTCTGAAGGAGCTTCATCGATAACAATCTTATTAACTCTTTTATCAGCATCACCAGATGTCATATCCACTGCCTTAGGCATGACATAGATGTCGACATCCTCTGCAGGCATTGTGAAACTCAAATTATCGACAGTTGTTACTGAACCGGAAAGGCCAAGGCTACCCAAATCGATAACTTCATCATTGATATAGATTGCTTCTCTTCCAAGAGTAGAAGCGTAAAAATTGGAATTTGCAGCGCTCAATGTGAAATCTACTTTCTGACCAAATTCAAACTCATCTCCAACATTAAAACTTAGTGTTGGGCTATAGTAACTCATTCCACTATCGAAATAAATAGAGTTGATTTTGAATTTCTTGTTCTTAACTGTGACAGCAACATTCACTGCTTCACCGGGCATGGTGAATGAATAAGAACCATCATCATTCAAAGCGCAATCGACATCACCGGCTTTGACTGAATCTGCTTCCTTTCCTTGATCAAGAGTAAGTGTAAATGTGACTGTCTCACCTTCCTTAGCAGTCTGAGGCAATCCCTCAACCTTATAACCTTCACCCTCAGTAGCTGTAATAGCATAAGAAGGCTTAGGTTCAGGTGTCGATGGAGTCGAAGGCTTGCTGGGAGTCTGAGAATTACCGGTGTTGTTGGTAGGAGTAGACGAAGGTTTACTACTTTCTTGACCACCACATGCTGTTAATGAAATAGCAGCTAACAAAGAAATAATAGCTAATTTTGATGTTTTTTTCATGTTTAATACGGTCCTTTTACTTGAACTGGTAGAATTATATCATCTTTTAAAAATCTAATTATAGTTTTTAATCATTCATTTTTATGTTTTTTAACCATATCCTTAATTAAAGCTAAAAAGAAAAACTGATAGCCTTTCTCGGCTATCAGCTTAAAGAAACAAAATGCTAGAACAATTTGATTGTGACTTCTGAAGGCATCGGCTCTTCAGAATACTGAGATAAGGCTCCAATAGAGATATCGATCGATGACTTATCCACCGACAAAGTCAATCCCGTGATAGATAACGAATATCCACCCATAGAAGCAGGTCCAGTAATAGAAGTACTGTTTGAAACAACTATTTCTTTGCTTGTAGAATCGTAAGCATAGTCAAACTCAAGTGTTCCAATAGTTGTGTTCTGATTATTGACCATTGTCAAGGAGGCGTGGGTCGAAGTAAAGGAGACACTGACCATGCAGTTACCTGCACCAATAATAAAACTCAAATCATTATTCACCAATGTCTTTCCATTCAAATAAGAGGGAAGGTTATCTATATCAATTTGGCTAGATTTATCAACTTGAAATTCTTGTTTCTCATATCCACCATAATTGTTGATGAAGAATATTCCCAAAGTATTAAAGTCAGAAGATACTCTGATATTCTCAGCCATCACACCAATATAATACTTAGAAGATGAGTTGAATTTTTGACCTCTATAAGTGCTAGTGAATGTAGTTTTTGAAGTAGAGCCTTCTGAATCTACAGTATCGTCAATTTTACTAGATGTAATCTTAATTTCTTCGACATCATTAACCTTGATTTTTCCATCGGTGATAGTCACTGCAATACTCTCGGTTTGATCTATTCCAGAACTCTCATTTTTATAAGTATAAGCAATACTTGTATTAGATGTGAACTTAACAGTCTGGACAGAAGTACTTGTAGTTATCTTATAGGTCTTATCCTTTACATGGTTATATATCTCAGTATCAGACAAAGGAGATTTAATGTTTATAGTAAAGATGTCTTTAGTAGAAACAGCAGTTCCTTTAACTCTGATTTTGAAGCTATATGTTCCAACCTTGCTTCCAACAATATAGTAATAGAAGCTAGATAAACCATCGATGTTTCCATCTACATAGTGATCGATTTTCAAATCCGGTAGTAAAGCACCAGTTTGAGAGTCTATAGCTTCGTATTCATAGTCAATCTGATCATCATTAGGTGAAGCTTTTAATGTAAAGTAATTTGAATTATCATTCAAATAGACATCACCAAAGTCATTGTTATTAGGCTTGTTGTCCTTGACTTCTATAGCATTGATAGTCTCAGTCTTAAATTCGACTTTTATAGAAGTAGAAACTTTATTCTTTGCTGAAGTTAAAGTAAAGGTTGTGGTTCCTTCTTTTACAACATCCTTATAGCTTCCATCCTCTTGTTGCACTCTTTCAGTCTTAGGTTGGAAAATGACTAGTCCGTTGCTACCTATGGATGAGACAATCACATCTTGGTTATCTTGAGTCACTGTTATGCTATCGATGATAGGATTTCCAAGTGTTGGATCTATACGCATTGCCAACGATTTATATTTAGGAAGAATATAAGCATTCTCTTCAGCGTTGAAATCATCACTAGTTCCATACTTATCAGTGTTGGTGTAGTCACCTACAGAATCGACATTAGTTCCACCTAAACAAATTAGATTTAGAGTCTTGTAATAGAATGTATCAAAAGACAAATAGGATTCGTTGTTATCTTGACTATCGATCTTCTTTTCTCCGTAAACGAAGTTAGATCCTTCAAGACTATATTCAATCTTCTTTTCTGAAGTTTGAGACAATTCAGTAAACTTAAAGGAAGTAATCTTACTTCCTTCGAAATTCACCGTCAAATTCAATTCATAATGTGTAGAACTATAATCGAAATTAGATACTACCTCTGCCTTTTCTCTAGTTATAGTGAAAATGGAATATGCATATGCTGCATAATTTCCAAAGTTGACCAAACCAGTATCTAATCCATAAGATGAATCGAACAAAGCTTTGATTCTATTAGCAAGTCCATAGACAGGTGCATGATTCAACAATACGAAGGACTCACCTAACTTTTCTGAACTACCAAAGTTATAGAAAGTTCCAATCTCGCTGCCGTCATAATCGAAAAGATATGTAGAATCATTTCTGGATCCAGCAAAATAATGCTCATTGGAATCTCCAGTCACATTGACATAAACGGCATCGGTAAACAAAGCATAAGTATAGGATTTTTGCTGTGTTTCAGGATTTATAGAAGCAGCAGTCAAATCAGTAGTCTTTGTTTCTTCAGTAATTCTAGCATCGGTCAACGAACTCTTCTCGACAGCTTCACATCCTTCAAACTTATTGAAGAATTTAGCTTTGTTATCGGCATTAGTATCGATGACATCGAATTGAATCGGCATCTTTATACTCTTGCTTTCACTATCTCCAAAAGAGCAAGTTGCAGTCAAGGTTCCACCTTCAAAGCTACCTATTCCTAAAAATTCAGCTGAATTAGTCGTATCTGCAATATTTTCAACACTGCATATTGTTTGATCGATATCACTGGGAAGAGTCAAGCTGAATGTGACGCTAGGAGTCATAAATCCTTCTTGAGAATTAATAGTAAGTATTACTTCTTTTCCTAAAGGAAAACTATACTTTCCACCGACAGGAGAGACTTCATTTCCATCAATCTTAGCACTGAAGGTCAACTTGTCCTTGGAAGGAATTCTCATGCTGATTGAAATCTCCCATTCAGCTGAAAGACTAGGATTTTCAATAGAAGTAGCAGTGATGGTAACAGAACCTGAAGCTACACCATGAACCTTTCCAGTTTCATCGACAGTTGCAACTGTCTCATCTGAAGAAGACCAGGTCACTTCAGTATTAGATATGAGCTTTGTATCTTCTCCGACTATTAAAGTCTTCGTTCCATTTATTTCTACTTTGGTGACAGGCTTTTTATCAGTAGGAGTCACGGTCGAAGGAACACCTGTCGAAGGCTTCCCACTAGTGTTTGAAGAATTATTGTCGTTGCATCCTATAAGGCAAGTCAATAATAACCAAGAAGATAAAGCAGGAATTAATTTTCTTTTTTTCATAAGCATCAAATCCTTTCTATTACTTGTTAGACAAGTAATTCTCAATTTGCTTCTCTATAATTGGATTGGAAGTAGTTCCGATATCATAGTAAGTCAAAGCAGCATATCCGCTTTGAGAACCATCTGACATAGTGCTAGCTAATATCAAAGACAGTTTTTTCGAATCGGCTTTATTTGAAACTTTAACTCCAACACCTAAAGGCAATAATGATTTAGTTCCGGAATAAACGTAATCAAATATCTTTTGACTTAAAGTATAGTCGTTTAAATTCCAATATGTAATTCCACCATATGTTCCTATGTCATACTTATCAGTATCATATAAGTCTGTAGAGAATTCAGACATATAATTCAATGAATTCTCATCGCTATAGGCTTTTCCAATACCGGGAAGCTTCATATTATGAATATCGTCCGCATAATCTGTACCTTTGTTGTTCACAACAAATTCTTTAACAATCATATTATTGTTTGAATCATATATAATCTGCCCGCTTGTATCAGTCTCATACTGAACTCCGAAGGAATAAATATGGTCACCGTCCTTCAAGTATCCTTCATTGGTATTAGGATCTCCATATACTTGAAGGAAATAATAGGAGGGATTATAGAAGACTTTAGCCATACCTTTGCTATTCACCAAAGTGTCATAAGAATAGTTGTTTCCTTTAAAGGCATCCAACACAGCCTTCAAATCATCTTTTGTTTGAGTCGAAGGCTCATCGCCTTCGGACAAATAATCTATAACCTCAGGAATTGATGTGTTGTTGACGTCGAAGAACTTAGCTTTAAATTTACCATATCTAGTTCCAGTATTCTTGCTATATAGATCAAAAGTAGCAGTAAACTCAGCTTTATCTTCATCTGTTATTTGAATAGTGACACCATCTACACTGAAATCATCCTGCACATTGATTTGACATAGATGAGCGAAATAATAAACGAATTGACTATCAGTCAAATAATATATCTTCTCTTCATTATTCTTCACATATCCACTCAGCAATGAGAAATCAAATGAACTGAAAGAGGTCCTATAGTCTCCGTATATGGATTCATAGAAATTGCCATCCGAATCAGCAATAGGAGTACCGATTATGCTCAATTTATTATTTGAATCTAATTTGAAATAATTCAATGATCCTTGATCCATCATCGCACCACTTCTCTCCCCACTAGAAAAAACATCCAAAATTCCATCTTGGGTGCGTTTCTCAGTGTAATCAAGCTTATAAGCTGAAGACAAGTTAGTCATTCCAGTTCCATCTAATGAAATTGTATAGTTATCGTTACAGTTCAAATATTTATTGAACACCTTATAAAAATCAAAATTCAATGGATCCTTAGCTGTCTTTCCCGAATCTATATAAGATTTGATTTGAGAATTTGTCGTACTGTTTATATCATAAACACTGGATTGAATTCTCAAGTCCAAAGGATTGTCTGATGATTCTCCATAAGTCAAAAGAACCGAATCGAATAAGATAGAGTCACCGATCGTCTTTATTTTGAGAGACTTAGGATACAAAGAACCTTGAGTCTGTCTAAGGAAGACTGTCATGATGACCAAATCATTAGCTTCATTTCCTTCTTGGCCGAACTCATAAGGATAATATCCATCGTCATCAGTCTCAGTCGGGAGTTTGGACAAATCCAAATTAGCTACACCGTTGATGTATGAATAAATTTCATCATATCTTACCCCGGTGTTATAGTTGACCAAAGGAATTCCAGCATCGACATTTCCTTCGTCATCCAATGTATATCTATAGATGAATCCATCACCTTGAGCTATACCTTGAGAATTAGTATTGTTTCCTTGTTGAAATGAATAATTGGTGAAGAAGAAGTTCATATCGGATTCACCTTGGTCATAGTTACTTACATGATATCCGATAGAGAAGTTAGAATCCTTCTTTATTTCTTTCATCAATCTTTGTAATTCACCTACAGGTTGGTAATTGCTATCACCAGTATTGGATGAATTATCGCTAGGAGTGGTAGAAACAGGAGTTGTCGTTTGATTGGAGCAAGAAGCCAACAAGGAAATCAAGGATAAAGAAACGATAATATTTTTAAATTTCATTAGAAACTCACCCCCAATCCAGTCAAGAATGTCTCAGTGACAGTATGAGAAGTAGAGCCGAAATTGCTATAGGTGTAATAGACCGAGTGAAGTCCATATGTCCCTTGATAATTTGCTTGCATCTTCAATCCAACTTCACCGCTAGTGATGTTTCCATCGCTATCCTTAGTCAATTTAATATAGGAATCCTTGACACTGCTCATCCAATCGGTACTAGATTGCCAACCCCAACCGAATAATCCATTAGCCCAACCAGACATCAATTCACTATTATTGGAATGATAATAGTTGCTGTCAGTAAGGCTTTGCTCCAAATAAGCTTCGGCATATTGAGTAATTCCCATGTTATAAGGGTAGAAAGTAGCTTGGATATCGTTGACATAGAATGCACCGACATCGTTATACCATCCAGAATATCTAGCCCAGGAATATGTCTCATCGTTTCCGCTCTTCTTCCATTCGTATACGACTTTGATATTAGTTCCTTCTTCCTTAACGATGTAAAGAACATTCTCTTTACGCTCACTTTCAGGAATATCCTTCAAGTATTCATACTCTTCATTGTACTTTGTAGTCTCTGTCTCGACAGGCCCATGGAAATAATCGAAGAATAAGTTTCCATTATTGTCAGTGGTGAATCCATAACAAGCATCATAATTCAAAGTTTTAGTAGTAGGTACTAACTTTGTCTTATCGTATTCATCGTTTGGATTTTTTGTATAGTCGTAATCGGCATTCTTAGAATAATAAGTAACTTCTGTTCCTTTCTTAACTAAAACATATCCAAAGTCATGATATGAACGATTGTTGAAGTCAAAATAGAAATAGTTATTAGTACAGTAAATCGTGTAAGGATCAGCTTTCAATTCACTTCCATTAGATATATGTATGTTATAACCTTTGATGGTGAAATTATTTCGATTCAAAACATCCATGAATTTAGTGACATCATCATATTTCTCAACACCTTTTAAAGTCTTTGAAGCCAACTTTGATTTTGTCTTATCCAAAATCGAAGACTTATCAGTCAAATCAGTGAAATGGCCAGTTATCGATCCATAACTTCCTAAATCGATTTGACACTCAAATTCGAGACTATCCATATCGAGGATATTGATATAACAAGTAGTTATATAGCTAGATATGGATGACCCATACGTGGTCATATATTGAAAGACCGAAAGGACATCGGATGAAGTCAACATATATTTGTTAGTCGCTACTTTAGTTCCGATAGACACTTCAGCAGTGCTAGGAGTGATTCCGTCCAAAGTCGAGAGCATTCCGACAGTAGCTAGGTTCAAAGGTCCGTACAGCGTGTCATCGATAGTCACTCCATCAGTCGTATATTTAGTATACTGATAAAGCGAAGGGGTTGGATCATAGTCATCATTCAAATAGTATTTGAATAATTTATGGTTTTCATCCAAGGCCAATCCAAAACTAGCCGAATCATCTTCGTGATCTAAGTTGTACCAGCATTTAGAATCAAAGTAATCTGTGAAATGACCTTCATTATTTTGAACCGTGCTGGTGACTTCATAAGAGTAGCTACTCACACCAGAGACACCGTTCAAGAAGCCGTTCAATACACTATCGCTATCATCGATGACGTCATCGGCGTCTTGATTTCCTTCTAATCCCCTGCCGGAATTGTAGTCAATAGGCTTTTTATCCGTTTTGTCAGAAGGAGTGGTTATAGAAGTGCCATTGCCACAGCTTGTCAAGCTTAACAAGGAAAGCAATGCTAAAGAGATGATTATTTTATTTCTTTTCATATTACTTAATCTCTCCTATTGAAATAGTCTTGGAGAAAGAGTCTCCTGTATCTAACAAACCTTTAGTCTTATCAGATGACTTGTTGATGAAGAACTTGCTATATGTTCCAATATCGAATGAAGATCCTTCCTTGAACAAAGTTTTGGAAGTTTGATATCCACCATTGCTAAACGAATCGACATTGTTGGCTTCTATAACTCTAACTTCATCGAAGAGATTATCATTAGAATCAACTCCAAATCCATAGTTGTATCTGCTCGATCCTCTATCGTTAGACATAGGAAGAATAATCTTATGTTGAGAATCGATGGTATCACCGGTCTTATATTCTTTAGAAGTATAAGTTCCATCATCTTTCTTTGATTTCACATCGACCACAAATTTTCTATTGTCGATATGATAGATTCTCACACCCTTATCGTTCATAGCTAAAGGTCTATCAGAAACACTTCTTCTAGAATCATCATAGTTCAATCCTTCATTTGTGTATAACTCGATTAAAATGTATTCACTGAAAGGATCGAATTCATTCTTGTCATTGATGACATAGGAATCGCCAGGAATAACTATCAAAGCTTTTTCGTTTTGCATGCTCTTCAAATCAATAGTTGCATTTCCAGTCACCAAATAAGGTTTGGTCCAACCCAATAGCATCTTGGAATACATGTTTTGATCGATGATATTTGAATCCATCATATCGACTTTTCCAATAGGGTTATAGCTAGAAACATCAGAATAATAATCGTTCAATCCCAAGAAGTGACCTGTCTCATGAATATAAGTGTGTGTGTCGATTTTGCTAATGCCGTATCCTTCATACATGAAGTCGTAGCTGGCCCAACCGAACAAGTTATAGATTGGCTTTGAAACATCGGGTTTTCTATCCTTTGTAGGGGTTTGATTTCCCCATGATGTATAAGCCCAAAAGTTATTATCGTCTCCTTTAGGTCCACCATTAGAATAATTAGGGCAAGAATATATACACCATATTCCATCGATGTATCCATCTTTGTTATTGTCGTACTTAGTCAAATCAAATCCCTTGGTGTCAGACAACCAATCGCAGACCTTGTTTACGATATCGTAAGTATCAGACAAAGTGATGTTAGCCGCATTGGTGTAACTATATCCCAAGTCATCATTGATCTCACAATAATCTGTGACTTCACCACTAAGATTCAATTTTCCATAACTGGATTGATAGTAATAATCTTTGACCGAGCAATAGACATCATCTCTTCCAGAAGAGAAGAAAGCTTTGTCTAAATCAGACTTGACTCTTTCGCTATCATCGATTCCATCACCATCGATATCGATTGTTTCATATCCGGGTACAATCAAAGGAACTACAAGGATGTTCACATCACCAGTAGAAGGGAGAACTCTAGTGTTGTAGAACTTCTTATCAGTCAATGAATCAAAGTTCTCAGTCAAGGTGACATTTTCAGGATTCACTACCTTTCCACCAGTAGCCCCACTCACTTCAACACTGACCGAATGCTTATATATGCTATCGTCAGGAGTTTGACTAGTATTATTAGATGGATTGCATCCAACTAAGAACATAGTCATCGACAATCCGATAAGTCCAAATAAATTTCTCTTCATTTTTACTCTCCTTTATCTTCTACATTGAGAACCTTTACTTTAAAAGGAAGCTCGTTTTCATCATCATATGTATAACGTCCATTGAAGAACTGATATCCATAAGACATGATGTCAAAAGGCTTGCTTTCAGAATAATACAATGTTTGATTAGTCATCATTCCATTCTTATCAAAAGTATTGATTCCACTGGATTCAAGCAATCTGATTTGGTCGAAGTAATCGAAACTTTGGGGTAATTGGAAATTTTTAGATTCACTCATATTGTTGGATATAGGCATCAATATAGCTTCATCATCTTGGAGCATCTGACCGTCCCAAACATATCCGTCTACGTAGGCAAGCTTTTGTCCACCCATATAATCGACAACTTTACATTTAAAGATTCTAGAATCGATGTGATAGATTCTTACACCAACTTTATTTGCCATGGCAGATCTATCAAAAACGTAAGGTCCATAAGTATCCTGTTCATTGTTTCCATCAGGTGTATATAAGTCAATCATTAAATATTCACTGAAAGGATTGAATGTATATCTAAATTTATCGATTCTATTTCCTTTGATTGCATCTTCGACACTTTGAGAGATTTCAGCATAGTTTGAAGGAATGACTATTACTGAATTTCCACTATTTTTAGAAACATTTGTAATAGTGATTTCACTAGTTCCATACGCGACATAAGGAGTGACCCATCCCAACAACATCTTAGAATAAGAATCCAAATCTCCGATGTTTTGATCCATCATAGTAGATTCGCCAGCTGGATGATAGCTAGAATCAGATGAAGAATAATAGTCCTCCAATCCTAGCAGGTGACCAAACTCATGAATGAATGTATGAGAATCTAATTTGATTTTAGATAAGTCAGATAAATCCGGAGTATCATTTTTATTTCTTTCGCAATATGATGTGTACATCATATCGAAACTAGACCATGAGAAGCCGGAAGTTGCGGGCTTATCATTTTTAGATTCAGAATAGAAATCCCAATAAGTGAAATTCCAAAAAGCTTGATTCAAAGTAGAAGAATCAAACTGAGGATTAGATTCGTGTTGAATGTAGTTTTCTGTCGTCCAATCCAAATGATCGTAGACTAAATAAACACCGTCGATGTTTCCATCTTCATTATTATCAAAATCTTTTAGATTTATTCCTTGAGAAGAGCCAGCCCAATCCACTGCACCTCTCAATATTTTATTCACGATCGTTCCTTCAGTTCCTGAAGTTATGTCTTTGACATCAGAGACTAATGTAGTGGCATCGAACCAATCAGTGACTGTTCCACTCAAATTAAACTTTCCATAACTTGCTTCACTATAGTATTGCTTGACCGATTTAAATCCTAAAGAAGAGTCATCTTTGTCTCCGAAGAAAACCTTCTCGATATCAGATTTAACTTTATCAGTCTTGTATACATTTCCACCAGGGAGATGAACAGGAATTACTAAAAGATTAGCATCGCCTAAAGAAGGCATGACTGACTTGTTGTTAGAAAGAGTTCCAGACAAATCGTTATAATTTAATTCAAGATCCACCTTATCAGCTGGAACAAATCTACCATTGGAAGAATAATCGTTATTCTTATAAATTCTAACAGTAGCTAATCCACTGGCACCTGTATCTACTTGAATATCACCAGTGTTGCTACCATTTCCACTATTTGCCCTCTGACCACAACTAGTCAATAACAAAGAAAGCAATGAAACAGTGGTAATTAAAGCTTTTTTCTTAATGAACATATCGTTTCAAATCTCCTATTGCTGAAAACCGCATAATTATATCATTCATAGATAATTATATTATTATTTATTTAGGTTTTTACTTTAATTAATCTTAAATCTGTAGAAAGGTTAACTAATAATTGAAAGAATTCAAATTATTACTTAATGTAGCATTAATTTTTAGCAATAAATATTATTAGTCTTCGCTATTTATAACTTTGATTGGCTTTTTAGTAATAGACTTTACTATTGCACTAATTGAAGGAATTAATCCAACCACAATCACAAATAACAACAAGAGCAAAATATAATCGATTTTAATTAAATAAAACTTTCCCAACCAATAGGACTATATGATTCGCTGATTTTCAATGTTTTCGC
>ENA-ORTI01001201-ORTI01001201.1-human-gut-metagenome-genome-assembly--contig:-NODE-1201-length-27476-cov-2.830240_pt1 | contig 27476 bp, 17 predicted proteins | sample MGYA00242071_ERZ509191 | MGnify/ENA primary metagenome ERZ509191 (study PRJEB26280, sample SAMEA2338832) | human gut metagenome | biome: human gut; feature: human-associated habitat; material: faeces...
CTTCGGGGATGCCGGCTTCGACCTTGCCCACGAGGTCGGCGCCCACGTCGGCGCCCTTCGTGAAGATGCCGCCGCCGAGACGCGCGAAGATGGAGATGAGGGAAGCGCCGAAGCTGAGGGCCACGAGGGCTTCAAGCATGGTCTTCTGTTCCACGCCGAACATGGTCAGCAGGCCATAGTAGAGGACCACGCCGAGCAGGCCGAGGCCCACGACCAGCAGCCCCGTCACGGCGCCGGCCTGGAAGGCCACGTTGAGGGCGGGGGTCATGCCCTGGCGGGCGGCTTCAGTGGTACGGATGTTGGCACGCACGGAAACGTTCATGCCGATGTAGCCGGCGACGCCGGACAGCACCGCGCCAAGCACGAAGCCCAGCGCCACAAGGCCGGAAAGGGCCCAAGCCAGAAGCACGGCCACGATCACGCCCACGATGGCGATGGTTTTGTACTGACGGTTCAGGTACGCCTGAGCGCCCTCCTGAATAGCGCCGGCAATCTTCTGCATTTCTTCCGTGCCGGTACCGGCGGAGAAGACGCGCTTGGAGGTATCATACGCATAGTAGAGGGCGAACAGCCCGCAAGCCAATACCACGATGAATGAGAACATCTCAGAACCCCGCATATCGCTTTTTAAAAGTGAACAAAGGACGCTCCCCCCTCCGCATCGCGCCTTCCGGCGGACGCGGTATGCCGGAAAAACGCGCAATCGAGCCTCCGGCCGAAACCGAGAAGCTCGTATGAGGTACAGCATCTCAAAAACACTGACCATATCAATGGAATCGGAAAATGTTACTCAAAAATAAGAGTACTGGCAAGCAAAAATCAGGGCCGGATACCGCGAAAAACCCTTCCGCCAGCCGCTTTCCGGCCTTCCAACCCCTGCCCGGCCCCCTTTGAGCCCCCTTCCCCATCCGAAACGATACGGCCGTTTTCACAAAAAACGGCATCCCGGCATCACGATGCCCCTCTCGCCGGGACAAACAGCCGCCTCTCCTCGCATAAAAAGGGGCAAGCCGTCAACACCGGCCCGCCCTCCCTTTTGGCATGGGCGGAACCGGAGCCCGGCAGACACACGCAAGAAGGCCAAACGGGAACGGCGTCCGCAGGGACGGCGGAAAACGGAAAAATTCCACTGAGGATAAAGAAAAACAAAGCGGAACTACGGCGCAATCCAGTAAATGAGCAACGTCAGGCCATCGGCGTACGGCTCCCACCCTGCCAGCCTTCCCCCGCACGCCTCTATCGTTTTCCGAGAAGCGAGATTGTCGGAACCGCAGCTCACCATGACCTCCGCCAGCCCTATCCCCGACGCGAAGGCGAGAGCCCGCCGCAGCATGGCGGCACCATAGCCCTTGCGCCGTTCGGACGGCCTGACGGCATAGCCGATGTGCCCGCCGTACCGCAGGAAGAAATCCGTATCAAGGCTGTGGCGGACGTCTATCAGGCCGACGAGCCTTTCGTCCCTCGCCCGCATGGCCAGAAAAGTGCTCGCCACGGCCCTGCCCTCTCTGACGGTGTGCGGATCGCCGTTGTCCCTCAGTGCGCGGAGCCATTCTGGGTACTCCATCTGGTGCAAGAGCGCACTTCCGTGGATAAAACATTCACCGCGATCGAGAAATTCCTTTTTCAACCCCTCTACCGCACCCTGATGTCCTATGGATGGCTCAACCAGACGTATCTCTTCCATTTTACGATCCACACTGGCGGCTACCCCATGCCATCATCCGGCTAAGGCCCGTTACGGAAAGATGCCGTAAAAGACGCGTATACGTCCCTTAAGGCATCCCAAAAAGCAAACGGGAGAACAGTTCCCAAGCCGGAAGCGCGAAACGGCAGATCCGCCTTATTTTTCGAGCGCCCTTTCCGATACCAGCATCCGCCGCCCCGCCGTGCCGTCGGGCTGCGTGTCCGTAAGCACCAGACGGTATCCGAAGGAGATCGAAAGCGGCTGATGCCGGTTCGTCCCCAGATCGAGGCTGACTTCAAGCGGGAGCCCGGCTTCGCGGTTCAGCGGGCGGGGAACCAGCACGGTGTCCTTGGAGGCAAGGACCCTGCCGTACTCGTCCGAAACGTAGACGCTCAGCATGATCTCGCCGTACCACGAGGCCCAGTCGGGCAGCTTGTCGATGACCGGATAGGCTTCCGCAACGATTCCAAGCTCATTGCCCACCGGTATCACCTGATACTGGAAGGCGAGGTAACGCATCTGGATGTTCTGGGACGCCTCATTTTTCCACGGATTGCTCGGGAGATGCCGCACGGACAGCCCCGAACACCCGGCAAGCAGCAGGACGCCAAGCAAAGCGAACACGCGAAGATTCATGAAGTTCCCCATCTTGCAGGACATGTTCCGACCGTTCCCATCGGGCCGGGGGACCCGCTTTCCCCAAGCCTTCCCCCTCTTCTACCCAATAGAACGGAGAAAGGTCAATGACAGACCCGGCTCATTTTTCTATCCATGCCTCGAGGCGGGCGGCGAGCTCGTCCGGCGGGTAGCTCGGGCGGTCGTACATGCCCGCCTGCACCCGCTGGCGCGAGGCTTCCGACAGGATGACGGCCGCGGCGACGGAGACGTTGAAGCTCTGGATCATGCCGTACATCGGGATGTACACCTCGCCGTCCACCAGCGAGTTCAATTCGGCGGGAACGCCGCTGTGCTCGTTGCCCATGATGACCGCCGTGGGCTTCGTGAAGTCGTAGGCCCCGAGGGGCTTCGATTCCGGCGTGCAGCTCGTGGCGAGGATCTGATGCCCGCCCGCCTTGAGCGCCGCATACAGTTCCTCGGCGCTGCGGTGCCGGACGCTTTCCACCCACTTGCGGGCGGACGCGGAACTTTTCTTGCCGAGCTCCGGGAACGCCGTATCCGTATAATAGAGGTGCAGCGCCGCAACCCCAAACGCGTCGGCGCTCCTGTAGATGGCCGAAACATTATGCGGATCGTGAATATTCGCCAACACCAGCGTCAGATCCTTCTGACGCCAGCGCAGTACCCGTTCCAGCTTGGCCCGGCGGCGCTCGGTGATTTCTCTGGCCACAAGATTCTCCTTACTCTTCAGGCTGAACGCCTACAATTCATCCCCGCCGCCGTTCATCGACAAGGCGGCGCGCTGCGCTTCCAGTTCCGCAAGCTCGGCTTCCAGTTCGCCGAGCTTCTCCAGCGCCTGTTCGCTTGATTCCTTCAACTGGCTGAACTTCTTCAGCAGTTCCGTCGTTTTGTTCCCGTCGGCGTACACCTCGGGGTCGGCCAGCGCGGCCTCGACGTCCGACTGCTCCGTCAGCAACGCCTCAAGCTGCGTTTCCAGCTTGGCATACGCCTCCTGCTTGGGGCGCATCTTCTTATAGAGGGCATTGCGCTGCTCGGCCTGCTCGCGCTTGAGGCGCTTCAGCTCTTCCCGGTCCAGCGCCTTGCCGGGGACGGGGCCCTCGGCCTTCCGCCCGGCGTCCTTCTCCCTTTCCTTCCCGGCCTTGGACGCCGCCAGCGCCGCGCGCCGCGCAACGTCGTATTCGGCGAACCCTTCCTTATAGACGGTGATCCCGTCCCCGGCCATCGACCACGCCTCGTCAGCCACTTCCGAAAGCAGATACCGGTCGTGGGCCACCATCAGCAGCGTCCCGTCAAAGGCGTTCAGCGCCTCGACCAGCGCCTCGCGGCTTTCGAGATCCAGATGGTTGGTGGGTTCGTCGAGCACAAGGAAGTTGGCGCGCGCGAGGAACAGCGACGCCAGTACGAGGCGGCTGCGCTCGCCGCCGGACAGGCTGCTCACCTGCCGGTCGAAGTAGTTCTGCCCGAGCAGGAACAGCCCGAGGACGCTCATGAGCTCCTCTTCCGTCATCCGGGGATCGGAAAGCCGCCGGATTTCGCCGAGCACCGTGCCCGAGCTGTTCAGGAGCTCCGTCTGGTGCTGGCTGTAGTAGCCCATCTTGACCAGCGAGCCCATGACCTGCGTCCCGCCCTTGCGCTCCAGACGGCCCGCGAGGATTTTGAGCAGCGTCGACTTGCCGCAGCCGTTGTGCCCCACGAGGGCGATGCGCTGGCCACGGTAGATCGTGAACGTCAGCGGAGGCCAGAGGCTCACGCCGTCCGGGAAGGCGAACGCGAGATCGGCCACGGACAGGATGGTCTTGTCGGCCTTGGGCGGCTCGGGCCACTTGAAGCTGAGTTCCTTGCGCTTGGCTTCCGGGCGGAAGCCTTCCAGCTCCTTCTCAAGCTTCTTCGCCATCTTCTGGCGCGATCCGGCCTGGCGGGCCTTGGTCGCCTTGGCCCCGAAACGGCGCACGAAATCCATCTTGCGCTCGATTTCGGCGTTCAGGCGCTGGGCCTCGCGTTCCCTCTGCTCCTCAAGCTCTTCCTGCAATTCCACGAACTGGCTGAACGTCGCCTTGCGGAAAACAGGTTTCGAGCCGCCGAGGTACAGCACGTGCGTCCCGATCCGGTCCATGAACACGCGGTCGTGGGCCACGAAGACCAGCGCCCCCTTGTAATCCATGAGGAAATCTTCCAGCCATTCCACCGCCTCGATGTCGAGGTGGTTGGTCGGTTCGTCGAGCAGCAGGACGTCGGCCCCGGCGACCAGCACCCGGGCCAGCTTTGCACGCTCGCGCCAGCCGCCGGACAGCTGCTTGATCGGCAGGTGCCACTTGCCCTCGTCGAATCCCAGACCGGACAGCACGGCCTGCGCCTTGTGCTCGGGATTGTAGCCGTACAGGGCCTCAAGCTCGGCCTGCCGCGCACCGAGGCGCGCGATCGCGGCCTCGTCCTTGGAGGCCGCCGCCGCTTCCCATGCGGACCAGAAGTCATGCCAGTCCGGCAGGACGTCCACCACCCATTCGAGCAGCGGCGTGTCCAGCACGGCCTCGTCCAGATCCTGCTGCACGTACCCCACACGGCAGCCGCGCGGCATGATGATGCGCCCGGAATCCGGGGCATCGGCGTCCGCCAGCATACGGATGAGCGTCGACTTGCCGCAGCCGTTGGGCCCGCACACGCACAAGCGGACACCGGAGTCGATGTCCAGAGAGAAGTCGGAGAAGATGTCCCGACCGCCGAATGCCTTGGAAAGATTTTGGATTGTTATTTTCATAATACGATGGGAATGCTATTCGTCGATCTGTTCGGAGGCCGTCTCCATGCCGTCCAGCCCCAGACGCTCACGGCGCGCGGCTTCCTGCTTGCGTTCACGGGTGCCGAGCGACGCGGTGCGGCATTCGTCCCACTTCGCCGAGCGTTCCTGATGGCGGGCGAAAATGAGAAAACCGGTATGGGCCACCATGCGGTCTTCGGGGCGCAGGCGATCCGCGATGGGCTTCCAGCGGCGCACGAGGATTTCGCAGACTTCGACGTCGTCGAAGGGCCCCTGCTCCAGCCCGAGGAGGAGCTTGCCGACCTGATCCACGGTGGGCAGGAGGAACGCCAGCGCAGCGCCGGGCGTCACGGCGGCGGGGATGTGCTTCAAATAATCCCACGGCGTCCGCACATCAAGGAACAGGGCGTCCGCCCCGGTCACGTCGCCGAAGCCTTCCGCGATGTCCTGACAGTGCATGGTCACGTTCTGCCCCACCCCGGCCCACTCCAGGTTCCTCCGGGCGAGCTTGTGGAATTCCTCCCTGGCCTCGAACGTATGCACCTTTCCGGTCGTGCCGGAGAACCACGACAGGGCCACGGTCAGGCTGCCCGATCCGGTGCCCGCTTCGATGACCGTGCGGTTCGGCCCCACGCCGAGACGCATACAGATGTACCCGATATCCTTGGGATAGAGGATCTGCGTCTGGCGTTTGACGCCCTTGACGATATCGTTCAGCGTGGGCTTCTGGATGCGGTACGGCACGCCGAGCGTCGTACAGACTTCGGAACCGAACGGCGCTTCGACCACATCGGCCATGCGCAGGATGCCGTCCTGCGTGTGCATGTCCTGATTTTCATCAACGCGGCGCAAGCTCCGCTTCCCCTTGGGGGTAACAATAATAACGAGATCTCCGTATGCGGGCATGAATTTTCCTTGGTTTCATTCGCTAAAAGTAAAGGCCATACTCCAAACGCGCCGAAGCGTACAGAGGGGATAGCCCACAGTCAACCTGAAAGCAATGGCGGACGCCCCTTTCCGCCCGTGAATTCTTCGCCGGGATGCCCCGCCCGCTCCGGGCCATGCCGCCCGCCCTTCCCAAGCCTTGCAAAACGCGCCAGATCAGGCTTGACCTCGGGGAAGCCTTGCTTTATAGATTGTCGCTGCCATATTTGCGCCAGTAGCTCAGTTGGATAGAGCAGCAGCCTTCTAAGCTGCGGGCCGTGGGTTCGATTCCTCCCTGGCGCACCAATAGATTTCAAGAGGATACATACCATAGTGTATGTATCCTCTTTGTCGTTTCCGGCCTTGGTCAACCACTGGTTGCCCGTTTTGCGGCCAGTCTTATCCATATGATGGCGTCCCGAGGCCCTTCTTCGGCACAGAATGACCCTGCCGTCATTCTGGTTTGCCATCTCGAATGTGCGCCCGCACGTTCCCTTGCTCAGGGCGAGGCTCATGCAGCCTCCGCACCCCACGGCCTAGGGAACTTGCGGGCGCTTCCTTTTTCTTGGAGCTGCAAGACGCCATCGAGCGCGTCTGGGAAGAGTGGACGCCGACGGCTGACGTGCGCGGCATGATGCACTTCGGCGATCGCAGCCAGCCCCTCTCTGTCCTCCCCGGACAGCGGGCAAACTCCGCCCGTCCGGACCCACGGCGGGAGTGCCCCTCAGGAACGGCGGCATGGCGTACACGCGCCGGCCATCAGTCCCCACAGGCCGGGGTAGCCTCAAGAAGCCGAGGGGCACGGCCCGCATCCGTCCCCCGCCGGGGGCGGCCCCATTCAAGCGCTTTTGCGGAGATACACCCGCAATCCCATGCCTACTCCCCACGGCCTGAAGGGAGGCCCCCTCTCCGGCCTTTCCCGGCCCCCGCGCACCCGGCAACTTGCCCTCTACCCAATCATCTCCTGCCGGATATCGGAAATAAGACACGCAGACAGAATATGACCCGCCATTTCATATCTATTATCCAAAAACAGTAAATATCACATTATCAGGATAATACACTCTTCATTTCATACTATTTTGGAGTGTGGCAAACAACCTCTTCCCCACAAAATGGTAACCCACAATTTCTAAAATCGTTTTTTCTCTCTAGGATATTTTATTTTATGGTTTTATGGGTTGCATTAAAAATTGCTGGAGTGTATATTATTTCAATATATGTTTATATGAGGGAATGAAATATCATGAGAAACGATTCCATGCAAAAATTTAACTATTCATTCTTGGGAATAATGATAATATGTACTTTATCCATTCTATTCTACTTTATAAGTACGTTCTTGCTCTATAAAACAAAAGAAGAAGTTTCCACCATATCTCAGCATTCTTATGCCGTATCCAATACCGCCCGAGAAATACACGCCCGATCCCTTGATATGAATTTCTTTTATCGAAAACTTCTGAGCAGCGAAGCGACCGACAAGAACAATCTTGCCCTTATCGTTCATGAGCGCATTCTCAAGCTAAAAATAAATAGGAATAAAATAAAAGAACGATATCTGGGTCCTGAAAAAGACATACAAAGGCTTTTCAATGCCACGGACGCTTTCTATGAAGTTTTATCGAAAGGGATTCCCTATTCCTCTTCACACACGAAAGAGGAAATCCTTTCCTATCTTGATGCCAAAGTGGATCCCGCCTATGCTGAGGTCGAGAATGCGCTTAAACAGATTACCTCCTTTACTGAAGACAATATACGTAAGATCGAAAATCAATCTTCCTTCACGGTCAATACGGCGACGACCGGTTCCCTTTTTCTTATCTTCGTCGTCCTGACCGTGGCGTTCTTTTTCTACAGGTTTCAAAAAAAGGCCGAACAGGCCATTGCATACCGGGAAAAGCTGTTCGATATCCTGTCCAACAATATAGACGACGTCTTCATCATTTATCGTGTGCGGGACAAGCGCATAGAGTATGTCAGCGGAAACGCCGACCGCATACTCGGCCTTGGAGACAACGATATCAGCACCCTGCATTCCCGGCTTTCGGCAGCGAACCAGAAAGTGCTTGACGACTTCGCCAAGCAGGCTCCGTTCGACGCGCCGAAGGGATGCGACTTTTCGATGAAGGACACCCTGACCGGCGAAGACCGCTTCATGCACCTTCACCTGTACCCCGTAAAGGAAAACGCGGACACCATCCGGTACGTCGTGTCCCTGTCGGATCGCACCCACGAGGTGCGGGCGCGGCAAACGCTCAAGGACGCGCTGGAGAGCGCGCAGCAGGCCAACACCGCCAAGCGCGACTTCCTTTCCCGCATGAGCCACGAAATCCGCACCCCCATGAACGCCATCATCGGGATGGCGACCATCGCCGCCGCCCATATCCAGAACCACGGGCGGGTGGCCGACTGCCTCCATAAGATCAGCTTTTCCTCCAAGCACCTCATGTCGCTGCTCAACGACGTTTTGGACATGTCCAAGATAGAAAGCGGGAAACTCGCCGTCCACCACGAGGAATTCGATCTCCCCAATCTGATCGACTCCATCGTCTCCATCATGTATCCCCAGACGGAATCGCAGGGGCAGCACTTCAGCGTGGCGCTGTCCGGCATCGAAGAGGAAAAGCTGGTGGGGGACCCCCTGCGCATCAACCAGATCCTGCTGAACCTGCTCTCAAACGCCAGGAAATTCACGCCTGAAGGCGGCTCCATCAAGCTTGAGGTCAGCCAGAAACGCAAAAACGGCGGCGTGCTGATGCGCTTCACCGTAAGCGATACCGGCATCGGGTTGAGCGAAGCCTTCCAAAAGCGGCTCTTCAAACCCTTTGAGCAGGCGGACAGTTCCATTTCGCAAAAGTACGGGGGGACGGGGCTTGGGCTCGCCATCACGCACAACCTTGTCACGCTCATGAACGGCACCATCGGGGTACGGAGCAAGGAGCACGAAGGCTCGTGCTTCACCGTCGAGCTCCCGCTTGCGCTCCCCCCCAACGGCCATATCCAGAAAAAAGAGCAGATAGCGCGGGATATGAAAGTGCTCGTCGTCGACGACGACCTCGACACCTGCGAATATGCGGCCCTCATCCTGCGGCGGATGGGCATTGCGGCCAAGTGGGTCCTGACGGCGCGGGAGGCGCTCGATCAGGTCGTGGACGCCCACGAACGGGGCAACGGCTATGACGTCTGCCTCATCGACTGGAAAATGCCGGAGATGGACGGCATCGAGGCCACGCGCCGCATCCGCGAAGTGGTTGGGCCGGAAACCCTGATCATCATTATTACGGCCTACGACTGGACGTCCATCGAACAGCGGGCGCGCGAGGCCGGGGCAAACGCGTTCCTTTCCAAGCCCCTCTTCTCTTCGGCCCTCTATCATACGCTCTCCGCCGTATCGCAAAAGAAACCCGCCTCCGCCGCGGCGGAACTGGAACCGGGCACGGAGGGCCAAGCGCCCAGTTTGCGCGGCCGTCACGTGCTGCTGGTGGAAGACAACGATCTGAACCGCGAAATCACTGAGGAAATCCTCAAAATGAAGGGAGTGTCCTTCACATGCGCCGAGAACGGGCAGATAGCGGTGGACATCTTCACGGCGTCCGCCCCCGGAACATTCGACGCCATACTCATGGATATCCAGATGCCTGTGCTGGACGGCTACGCGGCCACGGCCGCCATCCGCGCGTCCCATTCGCCGGAATCGCAGGCGATCCCCATCATCGCCATGACCGCCCATGCCATGAACGGCGACCGGGAAAAGAGCCTTTCCGTGGGTATGCAGGATTATATCGCCAAACCCATTGAACCTTCCGTCCTCCTTTCCACCCTCGCGCGCTGGATACACCAGGACGACCGCTCTCCCCGGCGCTGAGCGCCGCCCCGAGGTACCCCATGCACCAGCCAGAGCATACGCCGCGCACGCTGTTCGTCGACGACGAAAGCATCAATCAGCAGATCGGTGCCGAAATCCTGCTCGCCCTCGGAGCCGAAGCGGATACCGCCGACAACGGCCTTCAGGCGCTCCGCCTTATCCGCACTCGGCATTACGCCATTGTGTTCACGGATGTGGAAATGCCCGTCATGGATGGAGCCACCCTCACGCATATCCTCCGCAGCGACAGCCGCTACGGCGAACTGCCCATCATCGCCTGCACGGCCATTTCCTCACCGGAAGAGGAAGAGGCGCTCCTCCAAAAAGGCTTCACCGCCGTCCTCCGCAAGCCTTTCGACGTGCAGGCCATGCAAACGGCCCTCAACCGCCATGCCACGCTCTCCGGCGAAGCCCCCGCTCCCTCACCGGAACCCAGGCCCCGCGTCGAGGCGGGGCACGCCATACGGGAAGAACTTGAGCACCTCCCCGGTTTTTCCGTACGGCAAGGGCTTGATCGGGTCATGGGCAACCTTCCCTTGTACGTCAGTCTCCTGTTCGATTTCCGGCGCGAGCTTGCCGAAGCCGACGCCGAGATCAGGCAGGCCCGGCTGCGGGACGATATGCCCTCCATCCGGGCGTCCGTCCACAAACTGAAGGGCATCAGCGGCAACGTCGGCGCAACGGATCTGTATACGCAGCTTGTGGAGCTCGAGCAGTGCCTGCAAGGGGGTTCCGCAGAAAATGTCGACAACCTTCTTGACACCCTATACGGCTACGTTACAACGGCCGAGAGTGTCCTTGCGGCGGCAGGGCAGGCCATCGCCGCGTATCCCGAAGCCCCTTTGAGCATTCCCGCCGCCGGAGAAACGCTGGATGTCCGCAAGCTGCAACCGGCGCTGTGCGAATGCCTCCTGCTCATCCGGCAGTACAACACGGCCGCGCGCGAAGCCTTCGGAGCCGTCAGGCGTTTTCTTGGTGGGCAGTGCGGGGCGGAAACGAACGAAATCCAGCACGCCATTGATACCTTCGATTTCGAGAAGGCCGAAAGCGGCCTTTTGCACCTTGCACAGCTTTTGGATCTGGAATTGAGAGAACCGAATGGGCTATCCTAAGAAACCCGTGGTACTCGTCGTCGACGACACCATTGCCAATATCCGCATCTTGGATGATCTCCTGCGCGGCGAGTACACCGTCCGCGTTGCCACCAACGGTGCCACAGCCCTGAGGCTGGCGCTCTCCGAGCCCCGCCCCGACATCGTCCTTTTGGATATCATGATGCCTGATATGGACGGTTACGAAGTCTGCCGCCGCCTCAAGTCCGATCCCCTCACGAGCAACATCGCCGTCGTTTTCATCACCGCGATGGGGAACGAGGAACACGAGGCCAAGGGGCTCGATCTCGGGGCCGTGGACTTCATCGCCAAGCCCTTCCAGCCCCGCCTCGTCCGGGCGCGGGTATCGAATCACGTCGCGCTCAAAAAATACAACGACGAGCTCAATTCGCTGGTCAAGGAACGCACCAAGGAACTGTATCTTTCCCGTTCCGTGACGGTGGAATGTCTCGCTTCGGTCGTGGAAACCCGCGATAACGAAACCGGCGCGCACGTCCGCCGTACGCAGCACGGCGTGGAAATCCTCGCCAAGCGCCTGCGGCTCATGCGTCCCGATATCTGGGACGACGATGACGACACCATCGAGCTGTTCCGCGTCTGCGCCCCTCTGCACGATGTCGGCAAGGTCGGCATTCCGGACAGCATCCTCCGCAAGCCCGGCAAGCTCACGGAAGCCGAATTCAACGAGATGAAGAAGCACACCACCCTCGGCTACCAGACCCTGAGCTGGGCGGAAAAGCGCATGGGCGGGCACAACGACTTTTTGCGCCTTGGCGCGGTCATCGCCTATACGCACCATGAGCGCTGGGACGGGAAAGGATATCCCCGCGGCCTGAAGGGAGAGGAAATCCCCCGCGTGGGGCGGCTCATGGCCCTCGCCGACGTCTATGACGCGCTGATCTCCAAGCGGGTGTACAAACCCGCCTTCGACCACGAAACCGCCAGGAACATCATCGTGGAAGGCCGCGGGACACAGTTTGATCCGCTTGTCGTCGAAGCTTTTCTGTTTGAAGAGGACGCGTTCCGCTCGCTCATCGTCACATATCCCGACGACGAAAACCCCTTGCTCGTCTCCAACGACTGATACGCTCCCTTCCCATCGGCACACGGCAGGCCGGTTACTGCAATGCGTTCCCGCATTGCAGCCCCTGAGGTGCGGGCAACGGCATTGAAACGTTTCCCGCGCCGTTTGTTGCATGGAGACAGTATGCATCTTTCTATACCCCTTCTGTAACAAAGGCCCTTCAACATCTTGACGTAGCGCCTATTTCCGTTACAGAATGCAGTAATTCTGTAGAAAAACACATCGAGAATGCTATCCGCCTTGCCTCTCCCGATACACGCTTTCCGATCACTGCGAAACGCCTTACGAACCTTTTCGTCATGTGCCCTTCGAAGGAGAAGTCATGCACACGTTCAAACGCCAGACATACAGCGGCCAGGTTGTCGAGTTCATCAAGCGTTGCATACTTGACGGCGAACTCGCTCCCGGCGAGCAAGTTAAGGAAGTCATCCTTTCCGAACGCCTCGGCATCAGCCGCGCACCAATCCGCGAGGCGCTGCAAATCCTCACGCAGGACGGCCTGATCACGTCGGAACCGCAGAAGGGGAAGTACATCCGCAAGATGACCCGTCAGGAAATAGAGAACGAATACGAAATCGGCGGCATCCTTGAAGGCGCGGGTGTGGCCGCCGCCCTGCCGCTTATGAACCACGTGGACCTCGCCCGGCTCTCGGGCATGATCGAGCATATGGCCCGCCTTGCGCCCAGAGTGGGGGGCCTGTACGAGTTCACCGAAGTCGACGACGCCTTCCACAGCGCCCTGCTCGCCCATTGCGCGAACCGGCGGCTCGTGGAGATGGCCCGTTCCGCCTGTACGAACATCTCCAAATTTCTGTTCTATAACCATTGGAACGTCTTGTTCACTCCGCAGGAATTCGTGGATCGGCATCGGGATATTTTCGAAGCCGTGCAGACCCGTAACCCCGCCACGGTGGAAGAGTCGCTCCGCGAACACTACCGCGAATCGGGGCGGAGGATGGCGCAGTTCGGCTCGTGACGCGTCCCGGCGTTCCCGGGGGATTCTTTTGCTGACGCCGGACCGATTCTCGGATACAGTCTCCCCCGATAGCTGTTTTGAAATCCTATCGAAGGAGCAGATATGAGCACAGATACCCCCGTTCAGAAAGACGAGCCGAACGCCTCCGCGGAACAGCAGTCCGCTCCCGTCCAGCCCGTCTCCGAGGAACCGGTCGCTCCCGTGACGGAAACGGCGGCCACGGATACGGATGCACAGCCCTCACCGGCCCCGGAAACAGAAACCGTAACGCCGCCCCCGGCGGAACCGGCTCCCGCCAAACCTTCCCACGTTCAGGAGGAAAAAGCGGCCCCCGCGCCCAAAGCCGCCAAGGTATCCAGGTCGCCCGCCCCGGAAGCCCAGCCGCAAACATCCAGCTTCGCTTCCCGCTGTTTCAACGGGCTCGCCTCCGTCGGCCCACTGGTCCTGATTCTTTTCTGGCTTATTCAATCCATGCCGACTTTTATGGGACGGGAACTGCACGCGCTGCATAATCTGGGCGTCGGCCTGTTCGGCGTCGCCGCGTCCGGCCTGCCCTCCCCCGAGCTTTATCCGGTCTACCACTGGTTCTTGAGCGCCTTAAGCCTCATCCCCGGCATCGACAGCCTGTCTTTGGCGGCGTATATCCCCGGCGTGCAGCCAACCGCCGGGCTCGAGCAGATCAGCGGCTACCCGGTCCAGCTCCTGCCCCTCGCCTCCGCCCTGTCCGCGCTCTTCCTGATCCTTCTGACATGGGCTCTGGCCCGGGCCACCGGCAACGACAGGCGCACGGCCTTCGCTTCCGGCCTGGTGCTTCTGACCGGTTTCGCCTGTATGGGGTTGCCCCGGATTTCAGGCAGCGACATGCTGTTCACGGCCATCCTTACCCTTGCCGGCATCTGTTTGTACCGCGGATGGATCAAGGCATTCGCCCCTTTATGGCTCTTTGCCGGTTTCGCACTTGTCGCCCTGTCCGCGCTGGCCGGTGGCCTGCTTGGCCTCGTCCTTCCGCTGCTTGTCAGCCTCGTGTTCCTCCTCTGGCGCGGAACGTTCCGCCGGGCCGGGGCACGCGACGGCGCTCTGGCGTTCGGGCTGCTGCTTGTCCTGCTCCTCGCATGGGGTACGTTCATCGCTTTCGGCGACGGCGGACGCGAACTGCTGAAGACCCTCCTCGAAAACGAATATCTGGCCCCCGTCCTCGAAGCATGGAAGCTGCAGGGGCAAGACTCATGGATCATCGTGGCCCTGCTTGCCGTCCTCTGGCTTCCCTGGACGCTGCTCTTGCTGTTCCTTCCCTGGGGGCGGATCGGTACCTTCTTCAAGGGTATCGTGGTCAACCGCAAGCAACGCCCCGGCCAAGGCTGGCTGTGGTGCAGCGCCATCGTGACGCTTGCGGTCCTCGCCCTGCTTGGCGCGAACATGCCCGTGCTGTTGATGCCCCTCCTGCCGCCTTTGGCCGTCCTGACTGCTCAGGGCGTACTGAACCTTTCCGCGCGCGGCAGCCGCGGCTTTTTCCTCCTGCTGGCAATCCTCTTGATTGCCCTCGGCCTCCTCTTCGCCGCAGCGAACATCTATCCGCTGTTCCTCGGCGAACTCCCCGCGCCGCTTTCCGCCTTGCAGCCCACGCCGCTGGCATTGGTCGCGGCATTGGTGCAGACCTGCGGGCTCGTTCTGCTCGGCATCATCCTCTGGAAGGCGCTCAACCGCTCCTTCGCCGGAGGCGCCTTGCTTGTCCTGACGTTCCTGGTGCTGGTTTATACGGCTCCGATGACGTACTATGCGGCGGCTGGCGCTCCTGTGGCCGTGGAGACACCTGTGGAGCCCACTCCGGCTCAGGAAGATCCGGCAACGGAGCAGGTGCCTTCTGAAACGCCCGTGCAGCCTTCCGGACCGGACGCCCCGGCAACTGACGAGCAGGCCGCTCCCGCACCTTCCACTCCCGTTGAAGCCCCCACCGCCACGGAACCGCAAGCCACGCCGTTGCCCGTCCCTGAAGAACCGGCTCCCGCAGCGGAAACGGCTCCTGCGGCCCAGCCCGCTCCCGCGAACTAACCCCAGTCCAAAATCAATCGCCCCGGATCGGACCGATCCGGGGCGATTTTTCTATGGGGTATGCCGTCCCGTCTCCTCAAAAAAGTTCTCCTCGGCAGCGCCCCGCCTTTGCTATTTTAAAGACAGTTCGTGAAAACGTTCCATATCCACGATGTACACCTCATCCCGCGAGTACGGGCCGAGCACCGCTTCCCGCTCCAGCTCGCGCAGGGCCTTATTGAGCGTCACCCGATGCACGCCGAGCAGGTTCGCCAGCTCTTGCTGGTTCAGCCCCGGCGACACGCGGGGATTCGGAGCGCCCCCGTCGTCCCGCATACGTAGGTACAGGAATCGGCAAATGCGCGGAGGCAACTCCTCAAGACTCAGGCTTACCGACTGGTTGCACAACACCCTGACTTTGGAAGCCAGGGAGTGCAGCAGCGCCAGCGTCAGGGCGGGATAGTTTGGAAGGATCTCGTGAAGCACGCAATCACGGGAGAAGGCATACACCACGCAATCCGTTCCCGCCACGATGGAACTCCGCGCCGGGACCTCGTCAAAAAACGGCGTTTCACCCGTTACCGTCCCTGAACGCATGGACATAAGGATCTTTTCACGCCCGTCGAGCGTCGTCCGCATCAGCCGGGCTTCCCCCTGGTGCACATAATAGAGGTATTCGCCTTTTTCCCCGCCGTGCATGATTTCCTCACCCTTGCGAAAACGGAGGCGCGTACCGAGATCCAGGACCTGGCGCCACACGCCGGCTTCCGGTGGTATATGGGTGAATTCTATCAATTTCGCGTCATTCATCTCCATAGGGGCCTCCTTGTGCGCAAACGCCATTATCCCGTACAAGGCGAATAACCAGATACGTTGCCCAACAAAAAAGTTTTATCGACAACGGGTTGTACATCACTCTCACCGCATGGGCAATCCTTTCCGGGCCCGGCCTGTACAACTTTTTCTTCGTAGGAGACAAAAAATATCCGTCCTTGAGAAAAATGTAGCAACCGTTACATCACGTATTCTCTTTTACAGCTAGAGTCACTTCAAGCTTTCCGTACCACTCTCTGGAGGAGAAGATCATGACTCTGCCGATAACGGGAAAAAACTGTTCTCTGGCTTTAAAATGGCTTATATCTTTTGCGATACCTTTGATTGTCTACTGGGCAATGCCCATAGACGGGCAAACCGTCACGCATCATATGGCCCTCTTCCTTTCCATTACGACATGGGCAATCTGCATTTGGGCTATGGATGCAATGAATGAAATTGCCGTTGGCCTTATCCTTCCCGTACTCTACATTGTCCTGTGCGGCGTCAAACAGCAGGTTGTATATTCTCCGTGGCTTTCTGAAGTGCCCCTTATCGTCATCGGCGGTTTCGCACTCGGCAAGATCCTACAGGAAACAGGCCTCGGCAAGCGCATCGGTTTGACTTGCGTGCGCTGCATGGGCGGCAGTTTCACCGGCACTCTTATCGGCATTACCCTCGCCGTATCCATCGTGGCCCCGCTCGTCCCGGCCATCACAGGCAAGGCCGCCATCTTCTGCGCCATCGGCATCAGCTTGTGCGACGCACTGGACTTCAAGGCCAAGGGCCGCGAAGCCACCGCCGTCATCCTTACCTGCTGCCTCGCCGTGGCGTCGACCAAACTGTGCTACCTCACGGGCGGCGCGGACCTCGTGCTCGGCATGGGCCTGCTGCAAAAAGCTTCCGGCATCAGCAGCACATGGATGGAATACGCCATGCATAACTTCCTTCCCGGTATGCTGTATACCTTCATGTCTGTGGGGCTGGTCATGTTGATCCTCCCTTCCAAGGTGGATCGGCAGGCCCTGCGCGCCACCTTGCAGACCAAGTATCAGGAACTCGGCCCGGTGACGTCCGAACAGAAGCGCGCCGCCATCCTCATGCTCGTTACCCTCATCCTGCTCGCCACGGACAAGCTGCACGGCGTCGCCGCCGGGCTGGTGCTCATCGGCGTCACCTTTGCGGCCTTCCTCCCCGGCGTCCGGCTCCTCGACGGCCCCAAGTTCAGCAAGGTCAACTTCGCGCCCCTCTTCTTCATCATGGGCTGCATGACCATCGGCAGCGCCGGCGGCTTCCTCAAGGTGACCACGTGGATCGCCAAAAACACCCTGCCCTATCTGCACGGCATGACCACCACAACCGCCGGCCTGGCCTCCTATGTGCTCGGCGCGCTGGCCAACTTCCTCTTGACCCCGCTCGCGGCCACCACGACCATGACGTCTCCAGTCACCGAGCTCGGCATACAGATGAACATGGACCCGCGCATCCTCTTCTATTCGTTCCAGTACGGCCTCGACAACTACCTTTTCCCTTATGAATACGCCGTTATCCTCTACTTCTTCAGCTCCGGCTACATGCTCTTCAAGGATATGCTGAAGGTGCTCGCGGCCCGCATGGTCCTCACCGGCATCTTCCTCTTCTTCCTCGCCATCCCTTACTGGAAGATGGTTCTGTAAGGATTCCGCCGCGGGTCTCCCCCGGGCGGCCCGCGGTCCACCCTCCGCCGCGAGGAACGGCGGAAGGCCCCGCCCGCAAGTGCCGGGCGCGGCCGAAAGAGAAGGAGCGTCTCCATGTTCAGACTTACCTCATTGGCTACGGCCCTGCTGTCCCTGTTCATGCTCTCAGCCCCGGCAAGCGCTTACGAGGCCATCACCGGCCCCCTCGGGCTGCTGGCCTATGACAAGGCAAAGGCCTACGACGGCTACACGCTGTTCACGCCGCACACCAATGTTTCTTCATGGATTGTGGACAAAATCCAGGATCCAGGCAGCAGAAAGACCTACCTCATCGATATGGAAGGCAATATTGTCCATACCTGGAAGCATGACCATCCCGCCTTCTATGCGGAACTGCTTCCCAACGGGAACCTGCTCCGCGCGGAGAAGATCGCCGGCAGCCCCGTGAACTTCGGCGGCTGGTACGGCCTGCTCCGCGAGTATGCGTGGGACGGCAAGGTGGTCTGGGAATACAAGGTCAGCAATCCGCGCCAGATCGCGCACCACGGTTTCGATCGCCTGCCCAACGGCAACACCGCCATCCTGATCTGGGAAAACAAGACGTATGACGAAGCCCTCGCCAAGGGCCGCGATCCCAAGGACAAGGCCCTCAGCCGCAACGGAATGCCCGCACCAGGACAAGGGCCCGACGGCCAGCCGCTTCAGGGCATCTGGCCCGACGCCATCCTTGAAGTCACGCCCAAGGGTGAAATCGCGTGGGAATGGCATGTGTGGGACAACATCGGGACAGGCCCCGACCAGATCGACATCAACTGGCATCTGCCCCTGAGCATGGGCTATTTCGCCCGCGCCGACTGGACCCACTGGAATTCGGTCCGCTACAATGCCAAGACCGATCAATACGCGGTCAACTCGCGCGACTTCGGTGAAATCTATATCATCGACCGCAAGACCAAGAAGATCGTCTGGCGCTATGGCAACCCCGCCACCCACGGCATGGGCAAGGCGCCTTCCGGCTACCACGACGACGGCGATCAGGTGCTTTTCGGCTCGCACGACGTGGAATGGCTGCCCAACGGCAACATTTCCATCTTCAACAACGGCACGCATCGCCCCAGCGCCAACCGCAGCTCCGTCATGGAAATCAATCCCGCCACCAATCAGGTGGTCTGGCAGTACGAAACCAAGGATCACAACAGTTTCTATTCCAACTTCCAGTCAGCGGCCCAGAAACTCCCCAACGGCAACTGGTTCATCACCTCCACCAACAACGGGCATCTTTTCGAAGTCACCCCGGACAAGCAGGTGGTCTGGGAATACAACAATCCCATCTCCACCGACGATCAGGCCTATTGCGTGAAGCGTGACGACAATCCCGAAACGCAGGTGCACCGGGCCTACCGCTACGGCAAGGACTTCCCCGCCTTTGCGGGCAAGGATCTGAAGCCGCAGGGCAAGCTCGCGGCGGGGTGCCCCGACTGGCACCTGCTCCTCGAATTCAGGCAGGGCCCCAACTTCAGCTCGAAGTAACGCCCTCTTGCCCCGTCCCTGCGCCCGGAAGGGACCAGCCCCGGCTTTTTCTCCCAAGCCGGGGCTTTCTCGTGGGACAACGCCGAAAAAAAAAAGCCCATCCCAACCAGCCCAATCCCCCGAAATTCCATACCACTACGGAAGCCATAAGAAACGGGGAGAGCCCCCAAAGGAACCTCCCCAAAAGCAATGGCTTTCCGCCTGTTAAAAGCTCTACGGCGTCATACGCGGGCGACGGCGAGGAATACGGTATGCATGATGCTGAGGAGCACCACGAAACTGGATTCAGCGGCTCCGCACGTTTTTCCGTACAGGGTCACGGCCAGCCCTCTATGACGGCAGACGGAGAGGCAGTCCCGGCACAGCGTGCATCCTGGGCCCGGGCGTCCCTCCTTCAACCGTTCAGGAGTCAGCGCACCATATCGGCAGACGCGGATACAGGCGAGGCAGTGCATACAGGCATCGGTCCGCCGGATGCGCCACGGCGCGATCTTGCCGAGCCAGTTCGCCACCAGCCCGAGCGGGCATACGGCAAGGCAATAGCAGGCGGAACCGTACCGGCGGCTCAACAGCACCGCAACGGGCAGGAGCAGCAGGCCCAGCGCCAAACCGAGCGCAACGGCGACCCCGGTCGGAGCGCCGGACAACCGGAGGACGACGGGGACTGCCAGCATGAGCCCAAAGAAAACCGGCCGGAGGCGAGACATCCAACGCGGAGGCGGGACAGCCTTGCGCCCGGAGGCCGCCACGGTATCCCAGACCCCGAAATAGCACAGGTGGCTGCACCACGCAGCCCCGGCCAGCAGTACGGAGACGCCGAACAGAATGGGCATGAACAGCCCGCCGCCACGGTATAGCGGGGCCGCGAGGATCATGCCCGGCACGGGGAGATGAAGGTTCCCGGTCATAAGGAACAGGCCGTATCCGGCAAGACCGAGGGCGAGCTGTACGAAAAAGGCCACCGAGAACAGGCGCCAGATGAATAAGCGCGTACGCGGCGCGGCATCCCTGTCCCCAAGCCGCGATGCCACCCACGAGGCCCAAAACCCGGCAAGCAGGATATGGAGCGGCGCCCATCCGGGCAGGAAGCGCTCCGTCAGGAAAACCTGCGGTGCGACGAAAAGCAGCGGCGTCAGGATGGCGATCGTCCCGAAAAAGGCCGCCGTCCGCATGAGCGCCCTCTTCCTGCCGCGCGCATACCATGCATCCCCCGTCTTTCCTTCCAGCAACAGGGCCGCCGTGGCGGTAAACAGCGACACGCCGAGCAGGATGCACGCCAGCCGCATCCACGGCTGTTCCATGAACATGCGGATCTGCACGAACTGCGCCGCCGCCCACACCCAGCGCGCGGCCAACAGCGGCAACAACACAAGCGTGACCTGCCGTATCCACGCCTCCCGTCTCCAAACGAGCAGTGCGAACAGCATACAGCCGACGGAAAACGGGTATTGTCCGGCACGCCAGAAATGCGCGCCGCCCAATACAAAAGCCAGCGAGGACGGGGTAAGGCACAAAATCGAACGCATGATGCTCACGGACGGCTCCTTTCAAGCGGAATACCCCATCTTATCCGATGCGGCATGATTTGCCGTGATCGGCGTCACGTATCCCGCCCTTTCCCCCAAGCCTTGGGGCTTCAAAGAGCCATCTTCTTGGACATCAACGCGTTCTCCCAAAAACATCCGGTCGCCGGAGCTCCGCCTTTCCCGCTTCTTCTCCGCCCCCTAACAAACGTCATCCGAAACGGATTGTTCCTTCCAGCGGCCCTCAGCACAGGGAAATGAACAATCCGGGCTCCAGAGCGTCACCCGGTCGCGCCCCGCCTGCTTGGACATGTAAAGCGCGGAATCCGCATACCGGAACAAATCGGAAATCGTCTTTTCGTTCTCCTCGGGCGTATCGATGGCTCCCGAAGACGTAAACCGATACCCTCCGGCGCTGATACTGAAACGCACCTCCCGATCGGCATGGACGAGCGGCTTTGCCGTACAGGCCACCCGGATCTCTTCAAGCTGGCGGAACAAGGCACCCTCATCGGCATCAGGCAGGAGCAGCACGAATTCATCCCCTCCGAGCCGTGCGAACGTCGCCGAGTCGGGGAGCATCCCTCTGGCAAGTTTTGCGAACTCCCGCAGGACCATATCCCCGGCGGCATGGCCGAACGTATCGTTGATGCCTTTGAAGCAATCCACGTCGATGAACGCCAACCCAAACCCCTTCCCTTTCTCTTCCTGCACGCGCCGCAGCTCATCGGACAGCACCTCACGGAAGCGGCGGCGGTTCCAGAGGGCCGTGAGCGGATCAATATAGGAAAGCTCACGCAGCATGAGGGCATTTTTTTGCAGGCTGCTGAGCATGACGTTGAGCATGGCCCGCAGTTCCGCGATTTCGTCATGCCCGCTGACGGCAATGGACGATTCCGCTTCGCCTTCCGCGACCCGGTGCGCGAACAGCGTGGTCTCACGGAGCGGCTGGCTCACCTTCTTCATCCCGTACCAGATCCACATGAGCGCGATGAGGAATACGACCGCTATGGAAGCTCCCAACTCCTTCATATGGTATACGACAGAACGCTTGTACGCTTCGATTTGATGGGACTTCCGGTCAAGGATGCTGGTGATCCCCGACTCGACAAGATTGATGATCTCACCAGCCCGTTTCTGGTAGGCGGCATTAAAAAGAAGGCGGCGGGCATACTCCACATCGATTGTGTCCGATCCGCTGTGCAAACCGTCAGGGCACAAGGCTTCTCCCTTGCTCGCCTGCATGGCCTCGATTTCCGTAATCGACAGATCATCGGAACGACGCAGGGCGGTCGCCAAAAACTCCATGTCTCCCCGGCTGGCTCCATAGCGCTCCAGCAGAGACGGAAGGCTGATCGTCTCTCCCGGTGCAAGGGAGCTCTTCCGGGGCACCCTCCCGGACCGCTGCGCAAGGATGTCGTAATACGCCCGCTCGGAAGCCTCATCGCCCGTATTGACGTATTCCCGCGCCTTGCGGGTCAGATCATAGGAACTCTGGAGCAATTCCCGGCTGACCTGCATCAGGTTCAGGTACTGGACGTCGGCCTCAACCATTTTCGTGAACGAGCTGTACACATTCCATGATAAGCCTGCCGTGACCATGATCGTTACGGTAAGCAGCAGGCCCAATAGAGACGTAACCCAACGGATGCTCATCCGCCCCTCCCTCAAACAGTCTGAACGGGACCCGCATTCCTCCGGAAACGGAGCGTACAGACAGCTCTTTGTTGAAAAGAGAATACACTAGAGATGTTCCTCAACGCCAGCACTTTATGGCATCGCCTCATTTTCCGTTTACTGTTCCGCTCCCATGACGGAAAGGAAAGGCCATGTACGGGAAAGGTTCCCGTACATGGCCTTTTATACCGTTACAGAGAGTTTTTTTGAATCCACAGGGGAAATCGCTTCGGCCTTCACAGGGCTTAAGGCTTCCGTTGCCAGGCTCCCTTCTTGTTTTCTTTTTCGTCCTGCAGAACTTTGCCTTTCTCCAAAAGCCCCTCAAACACGTCTCGCGGCATCGGCTTCGCGTAGTAGAAGCCCTGTGCATAATAACAGCCGAGCTCAATAAGCATTTCAGCCTGTTTCGCGTTCTCCACGCCTTCACAGATGACCTGCATACCCAGTTCCCCGGCCATGTGGATAACGTTGCCGATGACAATCCGTTCCCGCGTCCCGAACATCCCGCGCCGCACGAAGCTGCGATCGAGCTTGAGCACGTCAGCCATCAGCTGCTGCAACTGGCCGAGGGAAGAATACCCAGATCCGAAATCGTCGATGGCGATCATGAAGCCGCGCTCTTTCAGCCGCAACACCTGCGCACAGACGATTTGGGGATTGCGCATGATCGCGCTCTCGGTGATTTCCAGTTCCAAAAGCGCATGGGGTACATTGTGGCGATCCGCGATCGCCGCGACAAGTTCGGGAAATTCCGGGCTGTCGAAATGCAGGCTTGAAAAATTGCAGGAAACGGGATTGACGGCCATCCCGCGCTCCAGCCACTCGCGCACGGTCCGGCAAACCAGTTCGTAAATGTACAAATCCACTTCGACCACAGAGCCGTTCCGCTCGAAAAACGGAATAAAGCTTCCCGGCATAAGCAGGCCCCGCGTAGGGTGATTCCACCGGACCAATGCCTCGCTGCCGATGAGCGCGCCGTCCCGCATGTCCACCTTGGGCTGGAAATAGGCATCGAATTCGCCTTGGGACAGGGCGATCTCCAGCCTTCCTTCCAGTTCGCGCTGCAACAGCGCTTCCTGCCGCATCTTCTCGTCGTAAAGGACAATGTTCTTCATCGTCTGCTTGGCGTTCCTGCGCGCGTAGTTGGCAAAATCCAACATGCGGTGCAGATCGAACCCTTCCGTCTCGTTCACCAAATAGACACCGAACACCGTGACGATCCGGTACGCCATGTCCTGCATACGCCGCCACTCGTCCAGTTCCATGCCGATTTCTTCTATGCGCACAAGCAGGGATTCCCAGTCGGCATAACGCACCAGCAGGATGAAGTGGTCCGCCGATGCGCGGGCACAGCACTCCCCATCTTTGACGTTACGCTGCAGGATCGCGCCGAAGGCCCGCAAGATCTGATCGCCCACGGCGAAACCAAGGTTGTCGTTGATCGTCTTGAACTGATTGATATCCCCGTAGAGCAAGGCATAGCTTCCGCTCGGCGCTTTCCGGAGCAGCTTCCCGCACTCCACATAGAACTTGTTCATGTTGTCGAGGTTGGTCAGCCCGTCCCGATACAGCAAGGCCTGTATGCGATGGTTGCTCCTCGTCTTGATGGCGAGATTATAGACCAACAGCAGCAGGATCACCCCGAAAACCGCCAGCATCCCGCACCCGACCTCAATAAGGTGCTGGGCCACGAAATCGAGCAGCGTGATCTGGCGGGGCTTGGTGGTGTTCTTCAGCACCAGCTCGTCCATCCGTTCAGGGGCCGTATATTGGATGCACTTATCCAATATGGAGAGCAGGCGCGGGTCCGCACACTTGGAAATGCCGAAACAGATTTCGCTCGTGTACTTGCTCATGCTCGTGGCGGCCAAGGATTCGTAACGGCGTTCCGTAAGCAAATAGTTGGTCACATAGACGTTCGCGTAAACCGCATCCGCGTCGCCCTTGAGCAGCGCATCGAAACATTCCCGTACGTTCTTGTAAAAAATGATTTCCTTGCCTGGGTGATCCGCCGCCACATGCTCCGAGAACCAGTAGCCTCCTTGCAGGGCAATCCGTTCGATGGCGTGCGGCTGCTTGGTTCGCACAAGCATGGTGGGCGCCCGCAGATAGTAACGGGTGGTATACATCTTGTTGCGCTCGTCCCAGAGGTAATCCCCCGTTACGGAGCAGACCATATCAATAAGCCCTTTCTTGACCTTTTCCAGCGCTTCGGCCTGATCTATCGGCTCAAAACGGAAACGCAACCCTGTGTACCTTGAAAAAGTGGACAGCAGATCCGATGTGACGCCGGAGAACATCCCGGTTTCCGTATCGGTATACTCCAGCGGCGCCCACGAAGGATCATACGCCGCGACAACCACATCCGCCTGTTTGAGGAACGCTTCCTCTTCCTTGGTGAAGACCGGCTGTTGCGCCATGCTGACGGCAAAATATTTGTCGTACAGCCGCATCATATAGTTGGGATCGCGCAGCACGATGGCATTCATCGCCGCATCAAGACGGGCGAGCAAATCCGGCCTGTTCTTCGCCACAGCGATATACACCGGCTCCGGAGAGAACTGGGCAACGCTCCGGAACGTGCTGCTGCGGCCAAGGTGGGTGATGGCGACGCCGTCAAGCGTCCCGTCCTCAAGGGCACTCAATAATGCCTGCGTCTCGGCATAGGGAACGATGATCGGTTTGACGCCGAACTTCTCGCAATAACGCTGGAAACGCTCTCCGTCGCTGCTGCCCCGGATGATACCGACCCGCATCCCTTGAAAGGAGCTGAAATCTTCGTAACCGTACCGTTTGTCGTCAACTCTGACATTGAGGGTAACATAAAGCGTACCCATGGGCAGGTTGGAGAACAGAACCTCTTTTTCCCGTTCTTCCGTGCGGAACACGGCGGGGATCATGTCTATGTGCCCTTCCAAAAGCTGATGCCATGCGTTCTCCCAGCTGCCCTCATCCAGCATTTCATAACGCATCCCGCCGACCTTGGCGAGCTTCTGCAAAAATTCGATATTGAAACCGATATATTCAGCGGACCGGCCACGGGACATGTAGTCCCCGTCCTCATAATACCCCACCCGGATGGAAACGGCGTTGTCGTCTGACTGCGCGGGAAAGCAAAAGAACAAACAGCACAAGACGATCGCCCCGAAAACGGATATCCCGTATCCATGCCTTCTCATGCTCCGACCTTGTTCCTTGCCTCTAGTGTTATGTGAAGCGACATGCCCGAACATGCCGTTTGGCTCTGACCTTCCGGAACGCTGCCGGATCTTATATGTACCCTATATGTTTTCTCAAAGAAATCATAGTGTTTTCGGAGAACATACCCTGTGCAAAAACACGGTTATCTGTTTTTTAAAAAAGGCCATTCAAACCCAAATCAGTCGAATAAAGAAACAACATGTTTTTTAGCAGTTTTAAATGACGGATAAAAACATACTAATGCGACAAAAAAAGATAACGGCTCTCCCCGCCGACTTCAGCAACGCGCATCTCCCCACACACGGGACGTGGGAAGATGCCGTCATGGACATACTTCACGCACTATGGCAACGCGAGCAGCCCTGTCGGCAGGTATGGGGAGCCGAGAAAAAAGCGTAGTCGACCGATCCGCACAAAGGCGGAGCACGCCCCAATCAACCAACGGCAACGGTGTTCCCCCACAAGAAAGCCCGGCCACGCCACGCACAGGGCATCGGCGTTTGCCTGCCGGCACTGGTCCGTTCCGGTTCAGGCTGCCGCTTTCATCGAATCTCGGCGGTTGTGGCAAAGTGCGAGGGATGCTACTCCAAAGAAACACAGGAGGTGCGTTATGAAAGACTGGACCCCTTCCGCCTTGCTCCACGCTTCCGGGATGTATTGGGAAAGCTGCGCCATCCACGCCGCCGTGCATCTGGACGTGTTCACCCCTCTGTCCGGCGGGCCGATGACCGTGACGGAACTCGCCGATCGGACAGGATGCGTCCCCCAAAGCCTCGACCGCCTTCTAACCGCCCTGTGTGCAATGGGCCTGTTGATCCGTCAAGGCGAAACCTGCGAACTGCCGCCCTTCTCGCGGGATCACCTGTGCCGGGGCAATCCCGGTTATCTCGGGCATATAGTGGAACATCACCGCCATCTTATGCCCGGCTGGTCCAAGCTGGACGAGTCCGTCCGCGAGAACAGGCCGACCCGCCACCGCTCTTCCGTCGATACCGAAGATACGGGCGAGCGGGAAAGTTTCCTCATGGGGATGTACAACATCGCCAACGCACAGGCGGAACGCAGCGTTCCGCACATCGACCTTTCCGGCCGTTCCCACCTGCTTGATCTCGGCGGCGCGACCGGGGCCTATGCCATCCACTTCTGCCGCCGCAACCCCGGCTTGAGCGCCACGGTTTTCGATCTCCCCACAACCCGCCCCTTTGCGGAACGCGTCATCGCCGACTCCGGCATGGCCGACCGGATCTCCTTCGCGGGCGGGGATTTTACCACCGAAGACCTTCCCGGCGGATTCGACGTGGCGTGGCTCTCCCAGATCCTGCACGGCGCGGGCTTTGACGAGTCCGCCAACATCGTGCGGAAGGCCGCGCAGTCGCTCGTTCCGGGCGGTCTTCTGCTCATTCAGGAATTCATCCTCGACGACAACCGCAGCGGACCGCAGCATCCGGCGCTGTTCGATCTCAACATGCTTGTCGGAACGCCTGACGGGCAGTCCTATACAAGGCAGGAGCTTGCGGGATTCATGCGGAACGCGGGGCTTGAAGACATCCGCCGGCTCCCGCTGGATCTTCCTCAGGGGTGCGGCATCATGGCCGGAACGGTTCCGGTAGGGATGTAAAAATGTGGGGGAGGGAGCCTTTTGAAAAAGGCTCCCCTCCCCGACTCTCTTATTTCTTCAACATCTCCATCGCCTTGTCCGCGACCGGGCCGGGCAGCATCCCGGTGAGGCAGCGGTTGCGGTTGCAGTGCTGACAGGGAAGGTTCAGGGCAATGTCGGCGTGCTCGGGGGAGGGGAAGGTCCACGCCGGTGTGGTCGAACCGAGTACGGTGAGGGTCGGCGTGTCCACCGCTACGGCGATGTGCCGGGGCGCGGAACAGTTGCCGATGTGCAAATCCGCTTCCGCGATGCAGGCAGCCATTTCCCGCAGCGACAGCATCCGATCCGGCAAGAGCAGCGAACCGGCGGGGCAGAGGCGGGACAACTCC
>ENA-ORTI01001206-ORTI01001206.1-human-gut-metagenome-genome-assembly--contig:-NODE-1206-length-27419-cov-18.537531_pt1 | contig 27419 bp, 9 predicted proteins | sample MGYA00242071_ERZ509191 | MGnify/ENA primary metagenome ERZ509191 (study PRJEB26280, sample SAMEA2338832) | human gut metagenome | biome: human gut; feature: human-associated habitat; material: faeces...
ACGAGACAGTAAAAACCATCTCGTTACTAAGGTCTAACTTTTTGGGGTCACATCAAAAGCCCGCACATGTACAGCACCCCCTCTTTTTCAATCTCCTACCGCCACAGAAACTTTTTCTGTGGCTTTTTGTTTTGCTTCATACCGTTCCATGTTCCGGGCGAAGAGACCGGCTAGGAAGGAACCAGTGATCTGATGGACGGCGGCGCCTACAGCGGCCGGGATGGCCACGGCAGGAGCGAAGTACACAGCGCAGATAGACAGGGCCAGTGCGTCATTCTGCATCCCCACTTCCAGGGTTACGGAATGCTGCTGGGGTTTGCCCATGCCCAGTTTCCCGGTGATAAAATACCCCATACCAAAGCCCACCAGGTTGTGGAGCAGCACCAGCACCACCACAAAGGTCCCCAGAGCCACGATTTTGGCCCCGTTCACGGCCACCACGCCGCCCAGGATGGACAGCACAGCAAAAGCGGACAGCAGTACCAGCACTTTCTGGATCTGGGCCAGGAATTTTTCTCCCACTGCTTTGTGGACCAGGAGCCCCAGCACCAGGGGAACCAGGATCACTTTCATGACCGTAAGAGCCATGGAAATAAAGGAGACGTCCACATATTCACCGGCCAGGGCCCATACCAGGAAGGGCATCATCACAGGGGCCAAGAGGGTGGAAACGGTAGTGACAGATACGGCCAGGGGCACATCCCCTTTGGCCAGGAAGCTCATCACATTGGAAGCTGTGCCGCTGGGGCAGGAACCCAGGAGCACCATGCCCACTGCCAGATCCGGACTCAGGTGGAACACCTTGGTAAGGGCAAAAGCCACCAAGGGCATGATGGTATAATGGCACACCGTGCCAGCCAGGACTTCCTTGGGCCGTTGGAGCACCAGTTTGAAATCGGACAGATGGAGAGTCATGCCCATGCCGAACATCACCACTCCCAGGAGCCATACAGTGTAATGGACGGACCAGGAAAAGGCCCCCGGTACGAAATACCCTCCCACGATGGTGGCCAGCACCAGCCAGGTGAGATTTTTCCCTACGAAACCACTTACTTTTGTCAACAGATTCATTGTTTACCCCTCCAAAAGATGTTTTCTGCAAAAATCAAACGGCTGATGGCTTCCCTGGGAGAAAAAGAAAAGCGCTTTGTCTCCTGTAAGAGACAAAGCGCTGTGCTCTGCGGTACCACTCTTGTTGTCGCGGCTGCGACCTCTTCACAAGCATCTCCGAATTTCCCTTCCAATGCCGGACAGGATAACGGCTGTCAGCCGGCCCCACTTACTTGCATCCTTTCAGCGGGCAGCTCCTGGGTGATTTTCCTTCTCCCCTGGACATCCTGCCTCGCACCAAACGGCAGGTTCTCTGGAATGTCAGGATGGACAAGTACTTTTCCCAATCAACACTGTCTGATGTTTTGTTATGGGCCTTATTATACGCTTTCAAGAAAATTTGTCAACAAGTTTTTCTTAAGTCCTCAATCCGAGGACATCGATACACTCTCAGAAAGGTCCCAGATGGACAGCGGATGCATACCACATGACCACAAAGGCAAAGATCCATTCCAGCCCCAAGAGAGGGAAGGCGAACTTCCACCAGCGCCGGAGAGGTACACCGGCTACGGTAAGTACGGTCATGGTGGTGCCGCTGGCCGGAGTGATCATGTTGGTGAAGGCATCCCCCATCTGGAAGGCCAGGACGGCAGTCTGACGGGTGAGCCCCACCAGGTCCGCCAGAGGCGCCATGATGGGCATGGTGATGGCAGCCTGGCCGGAGCCGGAGGGCACCACCAGGTTGAATACATCCTGGACGATGAACATGCCGAAGCCCAGGAGGGACTGGGGGAACACATTCAGCCCCGCCGCCAGGTAGTAGATGATGGTATCCAGGATCTTGCTGTCCCCCATGAGCAGGGTCACCCCTTTGCACAGGGAAACCATCATGCAGGGCATGGCCATGTTTTTCACCCCGCCGATGAAAGCGTTGGCAAAATCATTGACACTGAGCCGGCCCACGATACCGGCAAAGACAGCCATCATCAGGAACAGGGCTGCCAGTTCATCCATGTAGAAGCCGAATTTGATGACCCCCACCAGGATGGCGCCTACAGTCACCACGAAGCCGGCCATGATGATCTTCTGCCGGCCGGTCATCAGCACATTGTCCCCTTCATAAGCACTCAGATCCATCTGGGGACGGTAGATCTGATCGTAGTCGTACATGTAGCTGCTTTCTGGATTCTTCTTGATCTTCCGGGCATACCACATGGTGTAGGACACATTGATGATAATCAGGACGACCAGCATGGCCACCCGGATCTCAATGCCGGAAAACATGGGCAGACCGGAAATACTCTGGGCCACCCCTACGGTAAAGGCATTGGTCACCCCGGCCCCATACCCCCCGCTGACCGCGGCCAAAGGCATGGCCACCGCCACGATGGAATCAAAGCCCAAGGCATAGCATACGGCCATGATGAGAGGCACAAAGGCGATGTATTCCTCGCTGCAGCCGGCAAAGGTGCTCAGGCAGGTCATAATGGTGAGCAGCACCGGGATCAGCAGCATTTCCCGTCCCTTCACCTTGGTGACCACATGGCCCAGAGCCCCGTTGATGGCCCCGGTAGCCGCCATTACGTTCAAAGCTCCGCCGATGATCATCAGGAAGCCTACAATGCCGCTGGCTCCCTTGACGCCCCGGGGCACAGCCTTGAACACATCGAAGAATCCGGCAGGATGCCGGGCGATGAAATGGAAAGTATTGGGATCTACCACCATCCGCCCGCTGGCCGCATCCTTCACCCGATCAAAAGTCCCGGCCGGGATCAGATAGGTGGCAATGGCCGTAAGGATCAGGATAAAGAAAATGATGATGATCGGGCTGGGCACCGATACTTTTTTGTTCACAGGTTTCTGAACGGTTTCCTGTTTGTTTTCTGTCATGACAACTCCCCTTTGCAGCAGTTACAGACGGCAGATGGCCGCAGCCAGCAGCATGGTCCGTTCAAACATAGTTTCGACGATGGCATATTCCTGGAGGGTGTGGGCCCCATCCCCCTTGACCCCTACGGAATCCAAGATGGGGATCCCCGCCTGGGCCATAAAGGAGGCATCGGAACAGCCGCCGGGATGGGCCGCCCCGAAAGCTGGGAGGCCGAACTCTGCCGCCGCCTGGTTCACCAGGTCCAGCAGCCGGTCATTGCCTTCGGTCCGTTCGAAGACGGGCATGAAAGCAGGGAATTCCACTTCCGTCCGGGTCCCAGGTACGTGGGTCTCAGCACAGATGGCCCGGATGGCCTTTTCCAATGCGTCCTTGTCTTCATTGTAATCATATCGGCAGTCCACTTCGATCCGGCAGGTATCTGCCACCGCATTGGAAACCGTACCGCCGGAAATGATGTCCGTACTGACGATCCGGCCTTTTTCCAGATCCGTCAGGGCCCGGAGCGCAATGATCTTGTGGGCCATCTCTTCAATAGCATTGGCAGAAGAGGCGTAAGCGTTGCCTACATGGCCGGCCTTCCCATGGACGGTGATCCACACATCCATACAGCCCTTCCGGCCAACGGTGAGGCAGTCATCCATCCGGCCGGTTTCCAGGTTGAAGGCGCACAGGCAGCCTTGGGCTTCTTCCGCCAGCAGCCGGTCCGCCTGAGATCCCTGGTGGGTGATTTCTTCATCGGGGACGAAGAGCAGTTTGATGGGATGCCGGTCATAACCGATCTTTTCCAGCACTTTGGCCAGATAGACCGCCATGACGATGCCCCCCTTCATGTCGCAGACCCCGGGGCCATAGGCCTTTCCTTCCTTGATGGTAAAGGGGTCTTCCGGGTAGCTGCCGTCGGGGAACACCGTATCCAAATGGCCGCTGAGGAGGATGGGCTGACCGACCCGGCCCTTTCCGGACCAGGCCCGGATCAAAGGTACCGCTCCGGATTCCACCAATTCACTTTCCAATCCCAGCTTCTGGAGATAAACAGACACCTTTTCCATCAGGGTCTGCATCCGTTCTTTTTCCTTGCTGCCGGCCTGGAAGTTGATCAGATCCTTCCAAAAATCCAGCATCTCCTGCCGGAAACTTTCCACCGCTTCCCGGATTTTTCGTTTTGCTGCTCCATGAATCTCTCCTTTGTCCAATACAGTAAAGTAACGCCGATAATTTATACATAGATAGTGTATATTATTTTTAATTGTATCGAAAATCTTCGGTGTTGGCAATAGGAAAAAGGGGCTGCTCCTGCAACACCCCCTTTCTTACATAAAAAACAGCGCCAGCCCTGTGGTTATGATCCCGCACACACACAGGGAAATGGAACTCATGGCCCCTTGGATCTTGCCGATTTCCAAGGCTTTGCTGGTCCCTACCGCATGGCTGCAGGCTCCAATGGCCACTCCTTCTGCTACCGGATCCGTGATGTGGAACAGTTTGCTGAGGAACGGTGCCAGCACAGCCCCCTCGATGCCAGTGATCACCACCGCTCCAGCCGTAATGCCGGGAATCCCCCCGCCGTTTTCCGAAATCCCCAGGGCAATGGCCGTGGTAACGCTTTTGGGCAGCATGGAGGCAGAAAACACAGAATTGGTCTGGAACAGGTGGCACAGTGCCAGAGCCGCCGCGATACTCCCCAGGCTCCCTGCTGTACACCCCACCAGGACCGGCAGGAAGTTCTCCTGGAGCACTTTCCGCTGCTGGTAGATATTGAGGGCCAGTACTGCCGTAGCCGGACCCAGGAGCATGGTGATCATGGAGCCTCCCACATTGAAATGTTTCAGCGGGATACCAGTGACCGTCAGGATCACCACGATCATCAGAGAAGAAGTCAGCACCGGATTGCACAGCAGCCAGCCTGTTTTTTTCTGGAGCTTCACCCCCAGCACCCAGCAGATAAAGATCAGGGTCAGGGCAAAGAAAGGGGTACGGGTAAAGGCTTCAGGCATGGGCGGCTCCTTTCTTCCGGCGGAGTTTCAAGCAAAGCTGGACACTCCAGCCGGCAATGAAATACACCAGCGGCGTGGTCACCAGGGTGATCACCAAAAAGGGAACCAGGTAATTCGTCAAGGTCTCTACATATTCCATGGTTCCCACCACCGCCGGTACAAAGAAGATCCCCATATTCCGGATGAAAAAACCTCCCGCATCCTTGATCTGTTCCGGCCGCAGGATTTTCCGGTACAGCAGCAGCGTCAGCACCAGCAGGCTGATCACACTGTAAGGCACCATAAAAGGCAGCAAAGATGCGATTCCGATGCCGATCAGACAGACACCGAAAATCAGCGCCAATTCCGTAACAATATTCATGACTCCCCCTAAAACAACTTGTCCGTAAAGACTTTTCACAAAATACAATAATATAAGTATATAGTATCCTGGCAGAGAAGAAAAGAGATAAACAGGTAAATCTGACATCTTCTGCTGAATTGACTGATATCTCATTGATGATTCTCTTGAATTTTTCGAACGCCAATCATTTAACAAGCCATCTGCGTTTTTATAATTTAGAACACTATTTAAAAATAGTACTTGATTGTTCGGTAAAAAGGTTTATAATAGGACCATAAAATGATTTCCAAGGAGGAAATAGGCAATGAGTCAGCAAAAATTCGAACGTTTGGAAAGTGATTCCATCGGTAAGAAATACGTCCCCGGGGACGCCTATTATGGAGTGCAGTCTCTGCGTGCTCATGAAAATTTCCATATTACCGGGCAATCCACTCATCCGACCATGATCAGAAGCCTGGCTTACATCAAGAAAGCCTGTGCGATGGCCAATCGGCGGGCTGGCACATTGCAGCCTGCTGCAGCAGACGCCATCATGGCAGCCTGCGATCAGCTCCTGGAAGGAAAACACTTGGACCAGTTCATCCTGGACCCCATCCAAGGCGGAGCCGGTACCTCTCTCAACATGAATGCCAATGAAGTGATCGCTAACATCGCCATCGAGATTTTGGGAGGCAAAAAAGGCGATTATACCCTGATCCATCCCAATGATGATGTGAACCGGGGCCAATCCACCAACGATGTGATCCCTACCGCCGGAAAACTGACGGTACTTTTCCTGTTGGAAGATCTTTACAAAAGCTTGAAAGCCCTGAAAGAGGCTTTTGCCCGGAAAGGCGTAGAATTCGATTCCATCCTGAAAATGGGCCGGACCCAGCTCCAGGATGCAGTCCCCATCCGTTTGGGCCAGGAATTCAAAGCCTATGCCACGGCCATGGACCGGGGGCTCAGACGGATCCAGTCGGCAGCCAGAGAAATGACAGAAATCAATATGGGCGGTACAGCCATCGGCACCGGAGTCAATGCAGACCCCTCCTATTCCCACCATATTGCAGCAGATCTTTCTCAGCTGACCGGCTTTTCTTTTACCCAGGCAGCGGACCTGATCGACGCCACCCAGAACATCGACAGCTTCGCCTCGGTTTCCGGCAGCCTGAAAGACTGCGCCATCGCCCTTTCCAAGATTTCCAATGACCTGCGGCTCATGTCTTCCGGCCCTCGGACCGGGCTGGAAGAGATCACCCTCCCGGCCAAACAGAATGGCTCTTCCATCATGCCCGGCAAAGTCAACCCGGTGATCCCGGAAGTAGTCAGCCAGGTGGCATTCCGGATCGTCGGCAATGACACCTGTGTGGCCATGGCGGTAGAGGCCGGCCAGCTGGAACTGAACGCCTTTGAGCCGGTGATCTTCTATTCCCTGTTCCAGAGCATCGATATCCTCCGGGAAGCAGCGGATACCCTGCGGATCAACTGTGTGGAAGGCATCACTGCCAACAAAGAACACTGCCAGCATCTGCTGAAGATGAGTGCCGGGATCGTCACGGCCCTGAGCCCCTACATCGGATATGTGAAAGCGGCCAAGCTGGCCAAGGAATCCCTGGCCAAGAACATCCCGGTGGTGGAACTGGCCCGGCAGCAGCACTATCTCTCTGACAAGCAGCTGGAACAGGTCCTGGATCCCTACAAGATGACCACGCCGGTGGCGAGATAAAAATAGGAGGTGTTGCGTAGGCAGCACCTCCTATTTTTGTCAACGGCTGACGGTCAGCGGTCAGCGGCCGTTGGAAATCAATTTTGGCAAATTGATCTTGAAATTATAAAACCAGAGATTCGCTGAACCGGTTTTTCATTTGCTTCATACCAGCTGTGCTGGCTTCCTTTGGCCGTTGACCGTTGACAGCTGACCGTTGACAAAAAAAAAGCTGCCTTGCGGCAGCTTTTTTTATCATCTGGTGCGATTGGCGCGAGTCGAACGCGCGACCCTCTGCTTAGGAGGCAGATGCTCTATCCAACTGAGCTACAACCGCATAACATGATTATTATAACAACTGCCGCCCCTGGAAGCAAGACACACCGAAAGAATTATACGTGTCAACAAATTCCCGGTGAAACCTTCAGCACCGTATCGTTATCCATTCATATCCGAAAACAAGCCCGCGACTCACGGCTCGCGACCCGCGGCCAAAGGGGGGTGCTGCACGCAGCGTGCAGCACCCCCCTTTTCTTATCCCCAGATCACTTTCATCCACTGTCCGTAGGCCTCTTCCAGATGCTGGGACAGGGTGTTGAACAGGATATAGACCAGTTCTCCGTCCACTTTCTGACCCCGGCACAGGATACAGGCATCCAGCACCAGGTTCCCTTCCTCATCCAGATAATACTTGAAGGCCTTGTATTTCCGGTTGGTCTCATTGATCTGCTTCAGCAGGGCGGTTTCGTTGGTCTTTTTCAGGGCCTTCTGAGCCACCAGGATCCGCACCATGCCATAGATGCTCAGGTCCCAGACCACCACAACGGGCAGCCGGGCTTCCTTCAAAGCCAGGTGGGAACGGAACACCACGGGTTTCAGGTCCTCCCCGGAGATTTCCTCCAGGGTGAAGTCTTTCAGTTTTTCCTTATCCAGGTAGTCCTGGAAACTTTGAGCTTTCGAGTTCATGCATTCTCCTTTTTCCAGTTCCCCAGACGGGCTTGCCGGGCACGCGGCCCGGTAAGTCCCTGGGACTGCTTCCGCTGTCTTTCCTTACACTTCTTCCACGGTGATTTCAGCGCTGTCCGGCTGGGATACCGCCTGGGACCCATCCACCAGATCATACCGGTTGGAATAAGTCATTTCCGGATGGAAGTAGGGAGTCCAGAAGTTGCTGAAGTCCCGGTCTTCCATGGTGCGGGTCCAGTTGGTCTCGCTGTACCGCTGGTTGTACACATAGTTGTGAGGATCCAGATCCACCAGGTTGCCGTTGCTGAACTGGGTGTGGCCCTGCCGGTCGAACAGCAGGTACATCCACCGGCCGCCCCGGCCTGCGTCAGCCAGCCACTGGCTCAGGTTCTCCTGAGGCCGGGCCAGCTTGGTGTTGATCCAGTACACACTGTGCACCCGTTCGTCAGGGCGCGGCGTGGTACCGAACACATCGGTGGTCATGGTGCCGTTGCTGAAAGTGGCCTTGTCCAGTACGAACAGCTTATCCAGCTGCAGGGTACCCTGGCTGGTCTTCAAGGCACCGTTGCGGACCCACAGGTGCGGAACCCGCACCCCATTGGCCGCCTTGATGTCCCCGATGGTCAGGCTTTCCACCGGTGCGCCCTGATCGGCCCCGTCCACATCCAGGGTCAGCATGCTGCTGGCACCCGGTCTCTGGGTGATTTCCGCCACATTGATGGCGGACCCGGACAGGGACAGCCGGCTGCCGGCTGCCATATGTTCGATGGCGGTGGTCTTCTGGGGGTTCTTCACATAGACCGCGATCAGATCCCCATTGATGGTATCCAGGTACAGGCTGCCGTCCTCCACTTCCACGCCGGCCTTCCCGCCGGCCAGCAGGGAGTACAGATCCACGTCGCCCACACCTGTATGCTTCAGGGTGATGCTGCCGCTGCCGGCTTCCACCACAGCCCGGTCGCCGCCGGCCTGGCGGTGGCTGTCTTCCATATTGCCTTTGCCGGTGATGGTCATGGACACATCGCCGTCTTTGGAGGTCACATGGATGTCTTCCGCCTGCTGGGAGTCATTGCCTTCGAACCGGATGGAACCGTTGTTGGTGGCGAACTTGAGGTCTCCACCGCCGGTCACATCCTGCCGCAGGGTAATGGTGCCTTCCTGCCGGGTCTGGACATCCAGGTTCCGGCCTGCCGCCACCTTGCCGTCAAAGGTGATGTCACCCTGGCTGGTGGAAGTGGTCAGATCCCGGCCGGATTCCACATTCCCCTGGAAGACCATGCTGCCGGTCTGGGTGCTGGCCTGGAGATCCTGACCGGCCGTTACGGCCTTTTCGTTGGTCATGGACTGACCGGAAGTCAGTTCCACATCCTGGCTGCCCGTTACGGCTCCCAGATTGCGCAGGTCCGTCTTGGCATCCATGTCCACGCCGCCGTCCTTGGCTTCCACATCGCCCTGGTTGGTGATGCTGCTGCCGGCGGAGGCCATGGTCACAGCGGTACCGGCCTGTACCTTCCCCTTGTTGAGGAGTTCCTTCTGGGCGGTCAGGCTCACTGCACCGTTTTCAGCCGTCAGCGCTCCGCCATTGGTCAGCGTAGTGCCTGCTTCCATGGTGAGATCCTGACCGGCTGTTACGGCCTTGCCGTTGGTCATGGACTGACCGGAGGTCAGTTCCACATCCTGGCTGCCCGTTACGGCTCCCTGGTTATGCAGGTCGGTCTTGGCATCCATGTCCACACCGCCGTCTTTGGCTTCCACATCGCCCTGGTTGGTGATGCTACTGCCGGCGGAGGTCATGGTCACAGCGGTACCGGCCGTCACGGCCTTTTCGTTGGTCATGGACTGACCGGAGGTCAGTTCCACATTCTGGCTGCCCGTTACGGCTCCCAGATTGTGCAGGTCCGTCTTGGCGTCCATATCCACGCCGCCGTCCTTGGCTTCCACATCGCCCTGGTTGGTGATGCTGCTGCCGGCGGAGGTCATGGACACAGAGGTACCGGCCGTTACGACCTTGTCGTTGGTCATGGACTGACCGGAAGTCAGCTCCACATCCTGGCTGCCCGTTACGGCTCCCTGGTTATGCAGGTCGGTCTTGGCATCCATGTCCACACCGCCGTCTTTGGCTTCCACATCGCCCTGGTTGGTGATGCTGCTGCCGGCGGAGGTCATGGTCACGGAGGTACCGGCCGTTACGGCCTTGTCGTTGGTCATGGACTGACCGGAAGTCAGTTCCACATTCTGGCTGGCTTTCACCATACCCAGGTTGTGCAGGTCGGTCTTGGCATCCATGTCCACGCCGCCGTCCTTGGCTTCCACATCACCCTGGTTGGTGATGCTGCTGCCGGCGGAGGTCATGGTCACAGAGGTACCGGCCGTCACTGCGCCGGTATTGCTCATGGCTTCACCGGACTGCAGATCCACAGAACCTCCAGTGGCCGTCAGCGCTCCGCCGTTGGTCAGCGTGGTGCTGGCCTTCATCTTCAGGTTCCCTCCAGCGGTCACAGCCTGGTCGTTGGCCATGCTGCCGCCGGAAGTCAGCCCTGCATCCTGGCTGGCTTTCACCATACCCAGGTTGTGCAGTTCCGTCTTGGCATCCATGGTCACATCGCCGTCTTTGGCTTCCACATCGCCCTGGTTGGTGATGCTGCCGGTATCGGAAGTCAGGTTCACACTCTGGCTGCCCGTTACGGCACCCTGGTTGTGCAGATCGGTCTTGGCTTCCATGGTCACGTCACCGTTTTGGGCTTCCACATCGCCCTGGTTGGTGATGCTGCTGGTATTGGATTTCATGGTCACAGAGGTACCTGCCTGTACGATGCCCTGGTTGAGGATTGCATCAGCCGCTGTCAGTTCCACCTTCTTTGTGGCGATCAGACTCTTGTTGATCATGCCTTTGGTGGAGTTCAGGATGATTTCGTCCCCAGTCAGGCCGTCTTCATTCTCCAGCGCCCCGGCCGCGTATTCATGGAGCCGGCCGCTGCCCACGGTCAAGGTACCTGTGGTCTTCAGATCGGCTTCGTCGTTGATCAGGCTGATGCCTTCTGCGACTGTCACCGGCCCGTTGACGGTCAGGTTATTCACCGCACCGTTCACGTAGTTGCGGACGGTAACGTTCTTTGCCTTGCTGTCATTGTTGAAGGAAACGGTCAGGTCCTTACTGCCGCCGCTGCCGATGATCACATCGGCGGCATCGCTGCCGTTCTTCACAGTCACGGTCTGGAAGTCGTTGAAGACTTTCTGGTTATCCAGCTCGGCTCCGCTCTTCAGGTCGATGCCGGCAGCGGCCTCCAGATTGGCTGTGGGTGCCGTGATGGTATGGCCCGCAGTCTGGCTGATATGTCCGCCGGCCTTCAGGGCCAGGGCATCCGTGGTCAGGCTGCCTTTGGCCAGGTTGATGGAACCGGCTGCGTCCAGCGTCACTTTGGCAGCTTTGATCTGGCTGTCCACAGCCGTCACGCCGTCCGCTGCTTCCCGTCCGGCCTGCACCGTACCTTCGCTCTGCAGGACGAATTCGTCCTTGCCCTTCACGTTGGCCAGGGTCAGGGTACCGGCATCCCTGCCGCTCAGGTAGATATTCCCCTTTTCGGCGTCGGCGCTGAGTACGCCGGTATTCTTCACCCGCAGTCCGTCCTCTGCCAGACCCAGGCTGCCGTCAGAGGAAACCAGGTTCACTTCGTCGCCGTTGATGTAGCCGCTGGTCTTGCCGCTTTCGGTGGTCATCTTCATGCCGGCATCGGCACTCAGGCTGACCACGCTGCCGGCCACGCTCTGGAGCGTCAGGACCTGGGCTGCACTGTTGTCCAGCCCGGTCTGGTGCAGGTACAGATTGCCCTTGGTCCGGGCATCCAAACTGCCGCTCAGGTTGGTCAGGATGTTGTGGGCGCTGCTGCCGATATCACCGGTACCACCGGTGATGGTCAGATTCCGGGCGGTGATGCCGCCTTCCTCCATCTTCACGCCCTTGTCGCTCATAAGCTTCACATCGGCGCTGGTGCTGATCTTCCCGGTGATATCCAGGACCGTGTCCTTCACTCCGGCCAGATAGATGCTGCCTGCCCCGGCGGTGTTGCTGCTGTTGGCGTTCAGGGTCACCTTTCCGCCGTTCAGCTGGAGGGTGACAGGCTGCTGCTGCCGGACCGTCAGACTGGTATCGTTCCAGGTCAGATCCCCGGCCTTGGCCTGGGACAGGATCTGGAGGTTCTCCAGTTTGTTCAGATCCGCATAGGCGATTTCCTTGGCCGCTCCATCCATGCCGATGTTCTTCCCGGCATTCAGGGTGATATTCTTCCCTTTGATGTTGGGGGTGTCCACCGTCACCACTTCATCCTTGGGCGAAGCGTTGAGCACGCTGTCCTGGATGGCGTAGAGCAGGTCATTCTGGCTCCAGCCGTAGGCCTTGCTGCTGCTTACATCTGCATAAGCCAGGATGAAATCCTGTTCTTCCGTGGTGTAGCCCTTGCCGTCGAAATAGGCCTTCCGGGCGGCGTCATAGGTCTTGTACGCTGCTTCCAGGGCCGCATCGTCACCGGCGTTGGCTTTCACAGCCTTTTCGTAGGCGGCTTTCGCTGCCTGCAGACCGGTGTCAGAAACCGCATAGGAAGCATAGTCCGCGGCCTCTGCTTTGTAGCTGTCCAGGGTATGGCTGCTGTTTGCGGCAGCCAGTTTGGTCCCCTGTACTTCCAGACTGTCCAGCCGTTCCTTCTTCGCTGCTTCCGCAGCCTTGGTATGGCTGTCCGCATTTTCGTCGGCCACCAGGCCCATTTCCTTCCACAGGCTCAGTTTATCCTTGCCGCTGGAAAGGGTCCCTTCGCCAGTCACATCCTCGAAGCTGCCGTCCGTGGTCAGAGTCACGTCCCCATTGCTGGAGACAATGTGGCCCAGCCGCATATTGCTGCCGCTGCCGGCATTGGTCAGGGTAATATTCCCGGCGGCCTGGGCATTCAGGCTGGCCGACAGAGGATCACTGTCCACAGGGGAGTCTGCCGTGGCCACGGCCCCGTCAATGGCACCCTTCCGGCTGATCAGGTCGATCCGGTTCCCCTTCAGGGTACTGCTGCCCTTCAGGTTCCCGTCCGCCTGCAGATAGAGGCTGCCGCTGCCGGCCACGGCCTTGTCCACCGTCAGATCGCCCTTGTCGGATTTCAGGGTCACGCTGCCGCCGTCACTGTTCAGGCTGATGGCCGCCCCAGTCCCCAGGGCGCTGTGGGCCAGAGTGATATTGCCCTGGGCCTGAGCCGTCAGGCTGTCCGTATTCACGGAAGCCCCGTCCTGGGTGGTGATGCCGCCGGCCGTGCTGGTCAGGGTCACCTTGCCGCCGCTGCCCGCCGACGTAATACTGCCGGCCAGATCCACATTTTTGGCACCGGTGATGGAAATGGTATCCTTGCCCTGGGTCAAAAAGCCCACATCGATGGGTTTGTCCGCCTGGATGGAGTAGGTACTGCTGGTGGAATTCCCCACCGTCTCCGTCCATCTGTATTTGGCCTTCCCATAACCAAACACCTTGCCCCAGAAGCCATTGTACTCGGTGGTCACCGTTACATCGCTGTAGCTTGGATTACTGTCATCGATATACTGTTTCGTGGTCACTTCGTAGGCATTATCCTGTTTGCCCTTGGTGATGACCATACCGGAATCCAGAGTCTGGTCCCCGGAAATCTGGTATTCAGAAGGAGTCTGGACATTCCCCAGATCATCCTTGATGCTGGCCAGGAATTCCCCGGTGTTCTTGTACTTGATCAGACCCCAGGCCAGGAAATTCTTGTCGTACTCATGGACCTTCACCGTCTTGCCGCCAGTAGTCCCGCCCGTCCATTTCAGGGTCTGGGCATCGGGAGTGTACACGGCGGAGTCCACCGTACTGGTGGTCACCTTGCCGCTGCTGTCGGTCACCGTCACTGTGGTCTTTCCGCCATTGTTCCGGTACTCCGTCTGCTTGTTGCTGTTGGTATCCTTGATGCTGATCAGCCCGTCGATATCCTGGTTCCGGATGGTGTTCACCGTCAGATCCCGGGGCACCGCACTGGTGTCGATGGAAACATCCGGTGTGCCGTCCATGGCCATCAGACGGCCGGTGCCGCTGGTGCTGGCCACCGCCCCGTTGATGTAGATCTTGCCGCCGGCCGGCGCAATGGCTTCCGTCAGCAGATGCTTCGTGGCCGGGTTGTAATAGGTCTTCACAGCGTATTCCCAGACGCCCCGCTGCTGGTTGTAGTAGGAACCCCCGTTGTTGATCAGGTAGCTGGCGTTGCCCAGCACCTGGTCGTCAGTCAGGGCCACCTTGTTGAAGTTCCAGGCCAGGTCCTTGAGGAAGACCTTGCTGTCATCCGCCATGGTCAGGGTGGTCTTGTAAGTGTCATACCCGCTCTGGACCAGTCCGTCGATGATCACGTTCTTGCCCGACAGATACACGTTCTGTCCGGCGTGGATGCCGGCAGAAGCATCCTTGTTGCTGAAGGCCGTCCGGATGGCTTCTTTTTCAGATTCCGTAAGAGTGGGAACCTGAAGCAAGCGTTTCTCATACTCTTCTTCTGTTTCCGCTTCGGCATTCTCAGAAATTCCGACATTTTGCGAATAGAATTCCTGGATTTTCTTTGCAATGCTTTCGTTGATCTGGTACCGGGTGATGGGATCACTGCCCACCAGCAGCCAGCCGTCGCTGATCTGGGTCACAGACCCCTTGTCCGCGCTCATGGTGATGTTCCGGGCGCTGACGTTGGCGGCGCTGTCCACGAAGATGTTCCCGTTGGCGTTCTTCACCGTCACATCGCCGTTGGCATTCTGGATGGTGCCGAAGATCCCGATATCCGGGGTGGTCACACCGTTGGTGGACGTGCCGGTGCTGCTGAGGGTGATTTCCGGTTCGGTGCCGGAAGCACTGCTGCTCTTCACCTTGCCGGTAAAGCCGGTGCCCAGGTCGGAGGTCTGGCTCACCTGGCCGTCGTTGTAGCGGATTTCGCCGCCCTTGTCCTTGATGATGATATCCCCGGTTTTCAGATACAGGTCGCTGTTGTTGGTGATGTCCACCGACTCAGCGCCCTTGGCCGTCAGGCTGCCGGACCCGCTGACGCTGTCCGCTTCCACATTGATGTTGCCCCCCGAGACCACGATGTCCGGCAGGACCACAGCCCCTACGCCTACAGAATCCAGGACGTTGCCGTCCTTGATGAAGCCGTTCTCGTCCATCATGGTACGCAGGCTGTCCATTTCCGCCTTCAGGGTCTTGTATTCATTGGAAGTGGGGGAGTATTCAGCCGCTTTGTCGGAAAGTTCATCATACCGTTTCTTCAGGCTGTTTGCCAGCAGGACGCTGGACTTTTCCACAGAATCCGGGGAGAACCAGTCCTTGCCCTTGTCCACCGTCACCGTAATGCCGCTGACATCCAGCTCGGTCTTTTCCCCTTCTCCTTTCGTGGTGCTCTTCCCGTCAATGGTCACAGCCAGATCCGTATGGATCCCCGCAGTCACAGAACCTTTGGACCCCAGGGAAACCTTGTTGTCCGTGGTCTCGCTGCCCGTATGGGTACCCAGGGCCGTGGAGGTCACCGAACCATTGCCTTTGTCCCCGGTGTACACATTGTATTCCTGGGCGCTTTCGGCCACGGTGGTCAGTCCCTTGCCGGCCTTCAGGTTGGTATGGCGGACGGATTCCACCGTTCCGTCGATGGCCACCTGGTTGGCCTGGGTCATGGTATTGGCCAGGCTGGGTGCGGTGGCGATGGGCAGAGCCGTCCGGTTGTAAGCATCGGAGATGGCGCTGTAATCCAGGCTGGAACTGATGCCCTCCTGATCTGCTCCCGCATACAGGTTCACATCGTTCATGCTCTCCAGCCGGCCGCCGCTGAGGGCGATCTTGTTGGCCCGGCTCAGGGTGTTGGTCATGCTGGCGGAAGCAGCCCCCACGGCCCCGCCCTGGGTGTCGGCCACGGTCTTGAAGGAAGCCGTGGTCTCATCATTGGCAGCCAGGGTAATGTCCTGGTCGGCCTTGCCCGTGGTCAGGGTGGAATCGGTGGCGCTGACGCCGTTGTCGTAGGTCACCGTGTTCGTGCTCTTGGCTGCGGTCACAGGGATGACGCCGGCACTCTTCAGCTGGTTCAGGTACGTCATGGTGCCGCCGGTACCGGCCGCTGCCGTCAGGGAGCCTCCTTCACCGGTGGCAGCCAGGGTGGCCTTGTCCAGGTTCACCTTGGCGGCATATCCCAAATTGCTGGTCATGGAGTTGGCATTGACGGTGGCCCCGCCATAGCCGTTGCCCTTCAGCTCCACAGCATGGTTCACTTCGTTGGCCGCCGTGTATGCCTGGCTGCCGCTGGTGGTCACGCTGCCCGTCACATCGGTCTGGGCTTTGTGGCTTACTGTGGTATTCACTTCCGTACCGCTGCCGTTCAGGACAGCAGCCGTCAGGGAGTTGGCCGTCACATCCAGGTTATCGCTGTTGGTGGCGCTGGCCGTCAGGGAAGAAGCCTTCCAGTTGCCGCCGACACTGGTCTGGGTATCCGTGGTCAGATTCGTATTGGCTCTGGCCGCCACAGGGCTGATATTGATGTAGCCACCGCCGCTGCCGTCCGCCTTGCCTTTCAGATTGCCGTACCCGCTACTGCGCAGGGTCACGCTGCCCAGGCTGCTGGCCGTATCGGCGCCGGCCGCCGTCACCTGCGTGGTCAGCTGACCGTCCAGATCGGTCTCGTTGGTGCCGCTGGCGAAGTAACCGCCAATGGTGACACCTTTGGCTACTGCATCCAGGGCTGCCGTGTTGGAGCCGGTCACCGTCAGGGCAGCGGTCTTGTAGACCCCTTTCCCCAGGTCCACCTTTACGGTGGTGGCCTGTTTGGCACTGGCCTTGTTGACTCCCACACCGGCACCGATGGCCGTGGCATTCCCCACAGCTTCGGCCCTGGCATTGTCATAGACCGTGGTAGTGGTGCTGCCGCTGCTGTCCTTCGTTTCTTCGCTCTGCTGGCCGGAAGAAGCCGTCAGTTCCACGCTGTCCGCCGTGAAGGAGGATCCTTCTGCCGCCGTCAGGGCCACCGTACCGCCGGCTTCCGCCGTGGCCACGGAGGCGCCGCCGCCTACCAGGGAAACCCCTATGGCTTTGGCATCGGCGCTGACCCGGGGCTGTCCCTGGGCCGTCAGTTCCAGGGTTTCGCCGCTGAGGTCGTTCTTCCCGGTGAGCGCAACCGTGCTGCTGCCCGTGTCGGAAGCACTGGCCACCACGCCCTGGAGGGTCGCTGCCCCTACCACGCCGCCGGTGGTGCCGGCAGTGACCGTATTGGCTCTGCGGCTGGTCACAGCCACATCCTTCTGTCCGCTCAGGGTGCTGTCCTTCAGGCTCACACCCGTACCGCTCTTGTTGTCAGCCTTGGTGATCAGAGCCCCGCCCCCAAAGGCACCGGTGGTCACACCCACCACCTGGGAGCTGGTGGCTCCGGTATCTTCAGCCTTCACGGTGATATTGCCCGTGGAATCCTGGGCCGTCTGCAGCGTGCTCTGCTCCAGGGTAACGGCCGTGCTGCCGCTGGAACTGCTCTGGGCATAGGCTGCACTGATCCCGGTACTGGCACTGATGTTGCCCTGGTAGGCCGTAATCCCGGTGGTCCCGCTCTGTTCAGCCAGGACGGACAGGTCTTTGCCAGAAGTCAGGGTACTGCTGCTGACAGTGACCCCGGCATTCTTTTTCGCATCCAGGACCGCCACCGTTGCGCTCAGATCCACAACGCCCAGGCTGGCCGAAGCCGCCGTAACCGCTGCATCGGTCTGCCGGTCCGCTTGCAGGCTCAGGGTATCCCCGGTGGTAATCTTCGAACCGGTCACCGCCACCTGGGTGCCTTTGGCATCACTCTTGCCGGAAGAAGCGGTCACGCCGGAAGCATCGGTGCTCTCCACACCGGTATCCGTATTGTGGAGGGTGTCTTTGACCACCTTGCTGCTGGCAGTGGTGTCATCGGTAACAGCCGTCTGCTGGGAATCCAGGGCCGTATTGGCCTTCTGCAGCACGGCGGCAGTATCAAAGGAAGCTCCGTTATTATCGCTGCTGCCGTAGGTATCTGCCAGTTTGGTGCCGATGGAGGTCACCATCACATTGGCATTGACGCCCAGGCCGCCTACCGTAGCGCCCACCAGGTTCTGGTCCACGTCCAGTTCTTCCCGGGAAGTAGCAGCCGCTTTCCGGGCCGTGACGGTGCTCTGGTTCACCTTGGCCAGGGTGGAAGTGCCAATGGTGTTGACACCCACCCCTGCGGCAATGGCGGCAGCGCCTGCGCCGAGAGTGGCTGCATTGAACCTGGTGGCCACCTTGTTGTGGGCATCCACGGTGAAGTCCTGATCAGCCCCCACGGTGCTGTTGTCCACCACCGCCGAAGTCTGGCTGTTCACATTGTTGACGGAAATGGTCGAAGCCGCAGCCCCCACGGAACCGGCCACACCGGCCACCACCGTGGTCACACTGGTGCTGCTGTCCGCTGCCACTTTCACGGAACCGGAACCGCTCAGGCTGCTGTCTTCCTTTGCCGCAACCGTGCTGCCCGCCAGTTCCGCATCCGTGGTGAAGTCATCGTTGACCACACCCACACCGGCCCCTACGGCGCCGGAGACCATGGCCGCCGAAACGGCTGCCGAAGCGCTGACCAGGGTGGTCTCATGGTCGTGTTTGGCCGAGATTTCCAGGCCCTTGTTGGTGCTGGTGATGTTCTTCATGGAGGCGGTCACGGAGCCATCCAGTTTGGTGGCCGCAGCCGTTGCCGCCACGGCGCCTGCTCCGTAGACCCCGCCGGCGCCGGCCACGCCGTCCGCGTTGGTGACCACCGTGGACTTCTGGTCCGCCGTTACAGCCACGTTCCGGCCGTTAACGGTCTTCTTTGCCGTATCCGTGCCGCTCAGTTCCGCAGCTGTCTTCCGGCTGAGGATCAGGGTATCCGAAGCCGCGCTGACACCGGCCCCGCCATCGGCGCCGATGCCCACAGACAGGGACCCCACATGGTTTTCGCTGGAGGTCTCATCCTGGGCTTTCACAGCCACATCATCGGCCGTGCTGTTGTCCAGGCTGGCATTGATGTCCGTGCCGGTCACCGCTGCCCGGGTGGTCCCGCCGATGTTGTTCACGGTCACCGTGCCGGCGGCACCTACGCCCACATTGTCAGAAGCGGCCAGACCGGCGGTCAGGGCCACACTGTTCAGGGTATGGGTACCGGAGGCGGTCACGACTACGCCCTTCTGCTTGTCGCCTACCGTCCCGTTTTCCTTGCCCCGGGCCTCCAGGGAACTGTCTTCCACGGTGCTTTCCGTATTGCCGGTAATGGCATTGTAGCTGACGCCCATGCCCAGCCCGGCATTGCCGGCGGCACCGCTCACCGTCCCGGCAAAGTTGGTGAGGTTTTCCTTCCCGCTGGCCAGAACGCCGATGTTGCCGCTGCTGGTCAGGGTGCTGCCCGTCACAGAAGCCTTCACGCTGCTGCCAATCTGGTTCACGGCAATGTTCCCTGCCAGAGCTGCCTTGCCGGCCACAGCGGCGCCCACGCCAATGGACGTGATTGCCGAGTCTCCTGCCGCCTGCACCGTGGTGTGTCTGTCTTTCACCGTGCTGCCGCTCAGGGTGGCCGTGGTATCCTGGTTGATCCGGTTCACGCTGACCCCGGCCCCGCCGGCAAAGTCACCGCCGCCGGCACCCACAGCGGCCAGGCTGTTGATGGTGCTCTTGCTGTCCGCCTGGACCGTCACATAGGCTCCTTTATCCGTATCTTGATCAATCTTGCTGTCCTGTACTTCGGCCGTCACGGTCTTGTTCACCAGAGCCGTGGCTGCCGCCCCCTGGACGGCCACCTTGCCGGCACCGCCCACGCCAACAGCTGCCGTGGTCAGGGTGGAACCATCCACTGCCTGTACAGACGTACTCCCGCTGGTCACATGGGTCAGGGTGGTCTTGTTCAGAGCCGCCCGGGTCTTCTGGCTGGCACGTTCCGTGCTGGCGGAAGCGCCGCCCACATCGTTGTAGGCCACGGCGCCGCCCAGGGCCACCTTGCCGCTGGCACTGACGTTCCCGGCAGCAGCCACCCGCACATCATCGCTTTCCGCTTTCACTTTCACGGCTTTGGCGTTTGCGATCGTGGTTTCTTTTACGGTGTTGTTCCCCTCTTCAGAACCCACTTCACCTACAACAGCTTCCGTGTCACTGCCCCCGTGGTTCACCACCACGGTACCGTTCACGGCTGCCGTCTGGCTGGCGGCCACAGCGGCCCCCAGGCCATAGATTTTGCCCGTATTCTTACTTTCCACATCCACGCTCACGCCGGTGGAAGGAGTCTTCGCCGTTACGCTGCCTCCGGCCAGGTAGGCACCGATGCGGTTGTCCAGGCCATTGTAGGCCAGGGCGGCACCCACGCCTGCCGTCTTGCCGTAAGCCACGGAACCGGCCACGTTCACGGCCTGGGCGTTGCTGGACGCATTCACCTCCAGGTCGTCCGTGGTCAGGACGGAATCCGTCACCTGGGACTGGATCCGGTTGCCCTGATCCTGCCAGGTCACGCTGCCCATACCGCCGAAGTCCTTGGCACCGGCGGCCACACCGGCGGTCACGTTCACCGCCAGGCTGTCCGCTTCGGCCTGGGAGGCGATGGTATCCGCCGTCAGGGTCGCCCCATCGATTTTGGCCGTAAAGGTATTGTCCAGATTGGCCACGTTCACCGCCGCGCCGGCCGCATTGTCCTTGGAGCCGGCCACCACAAAGGCGGCACCCACACTGAGGCTGCCCTTGTTGCCGTCAAAGTCCACGGTTTCACCGGCCGTATCCAGGCCGTTGCTGCTGTCGGAGGTCTTGTAATAGGAAGAACCCTCCGTATCCACGCCCGCATCCTGGAGCAGGCTTTCCTTCACCCGGTAGGAGGCCAGCTGCTCCTCATAGGCCTTGGCATCCTCCGAACCGCTGGTGGTATCCCGGGCTTTCACGGCGATGGCATCCCCAGTGATGCGGGCGCCATCCGCGATGTCCGCGCTCACCGTATTGTGCAGCCCGTTGTAGAGCATGGCACCGGTGAAGGCGTTGTCCGTACCGTTGCCGCCTACGGCCACGCCGGCAGAGATGGCCGCCGAAATCTGTTTGGTGGCCAGAAGGCCCTGTACCTGGGTATCCCCCATGTTGGTATAGGTGCCGCCGTGGATCCCGGCTTCCAGGTTGTTGTTGATGTTGGCCACGGTCAGGCTGCCGCCGGCCGTATTGCCGCCGCCAATGGCCACGTCCGCATTGACGCCGCCGGTGATCTGCAGGTCGCTTTCATAGGCCGTCACGTCCACATCTGCTTTTTCCGTGGCCGATTTTCCGGTCACCGCATTGTTTTCCGCCAGGGCCTTTACGTCCTTGTCAATCAGGTTCACCGAAGCCGAAGCCCCGCCGGCAAAGTTGTTGCCGGCCTGGCCGCTCTTGGTGAGAGCCAGGGCCGTACCGGCGGCCACGGACGTACCGCCGCTCAGGGCTTCGATTTCCAGGCTCTTCACCCCGGTCAGAATGCTGTTGCGCACAGCTGCTTCGATGGTATTGTCGATGGAGTTCACGCCCACGGCACCGCTGAAGGCCACACTGGTATTGTCCTTGCTGCCCTTGCCCTTACGAAGGGAAATGGCCGCGCCGCCGCTGTAGGCCCCCACATAGGCCGTATCCCGGGCGCCCACGCTCATGGTCCCGTCGCTATTCAGTTTCACCGTGGCGCCGTCCACCACTGCCTGGGTGGTATCATCCACCAGGTTCAGGGAAAGGCTCCCGGCTCCGGCCAGGCTGAAGGAAGGCGCCGTGTCCGACTTGGTGGGCACCACGGTCTGGGTGCCGCCCTGGCTCTTGCCGCCGGTGTTCACCCAGGTGATGGCATCCTTCACCTTGTTGGAAACGGTCCCTACGGCAGAAGTGACGGTCCCCACAGGATCCGTGATCTTGCCGAACAGGTTGCCCACGCTGCCCATGCCGCCTTTTTCCGTCTTGCCTTTTTCCGGATCCGTGCCGCTGGAAGTCACACCCCCGGCCACGCTCACAGCGTTCATCAGGCCGGTGGTCTCCGCATTCACCGTAAGGGAAGCTGCTTCGATCTGTCCTTTATCATCGTCATCATCGTCCTCGGTGATGTTTTCCACTGCAGCCCGGTTGGTCACGTCGATGTTGTTCACCGCCACGGCGATTCCGGCTGCCGCTGCCCCATTGGCCGCGGACAGGGACAGGATGGCATTGTTCACGTTGGTATTGTTGTACCCGGTGATGGAAATGCTGCCCTTGCGATTGTTGGCCTCATCTTTCACGGCCTTCAGCAGGGCGTCCTTATCCACCAGCACCTGGTTGGAACTGTCGCTGTTGGTCAGGGCCATCATGCCGCTGATGGCCGAGCCGTCCGCCTTTCCGGCAGACAGCATGACCCCGGTATGGAACACATCGGAGCTGCTGGCAAGGGCCATATCCCCGGCCGTCAGGCTGGCCCCCTTGGCCACCTGGACCAGGGTGTCGTTGTCGAAATCCTGGTAGTCGAAACTGCCGCCGATTCCCACCCCGTCCGATTTGCCGGTGGCCGCATTGTTCAGCCAGAATTTGCTCTTGCCGGTCATGGTCACATCTTTGATGGCTTCATCGGCCTGTAAGTTCAAAGTATCTCCAGCCGTCAGCTGGGCATTCTTTCCCACCTTCACCTGGCTGTCGAAGTTGAAATCCGAAACGGTGACGGAAGCCGCCGTGGCCACTGCCGTGTCTGCGCCGCCCTTGGCCGAAGCCGCCGCCGAGATGTTGGCATAGTTGTTGGGGCTCAGGTATTCCATGGAGGAACTGACCACATCCATGGGGCTGGCCAGCAGGTTCATCACCTTTTCCTTCACCTGCTGCTTGGCCTGGAAAAGAGGATCCTGGGCCTGGACATCTGCATAGAGGTTCATGGCCGCGTCCTGCAGTTCCAGGAACTGGTTGTACAAATCCCAGCCGGTGGCCGCCAGGTTCGTCACTTCGTTGAGCGTCCCTTCCGCGGTCAGGTTCGTTCCATCGGGAGCATGCTTCAGATAGTTCTCGTAGAACGTAATGCTCATGTTTTCCAGTTTCCCTTCCAGGGTCACCAGATTCTCATAGATGGTCTTCAGGTCACCGAATTCACCGAGCTCCTCCCAGTTCTGCATGTCTTCGGCGGCTGCTTTCACAGCCTGGAGGCTGTCATCCAGCCCTTTCTTGATTTCCGCCACCCGGTTGTAATCCATCCGGGTGCTGGTCTTGAGGGAAAGGTCCTTCCCTGCCTTCAGCTGGGCCTTCTTGTCCTTCGTTCCGTCTTCCACCGTAACGCGGGCCGAATTCTTCATGCCTCCGAACACGGTTCCCACGGCAATGGTCACCGTATCAGAATCACTGTCCGTGTTCTTGAAGGTGCTGGTGACGCCGGAAGCGGTCAGCAGGGTATCATACACCGTATTGTTGGCCGAAGCCTGCAGGGAGCCGTTCTTGGCTTCCGTCACCGACTCCTTGCCGAAATTCACCCGGGCCGTGGTCGTTTCGTCGGCCACGGTGATGGCGGCCCCGGCGGACAGGGTGTTCCCCAGGGCATCTGTCAGGGATTTGGAGCTGGCGGAGCCGCTGGAAGCAGCCGTATCCGTGCTCTTGGAAGCCTTGCTCAGGGCGTCCTTCACCAGGGGATTTTCCTTGACCTTGGCTACGATGCCCTGCACATCGGCGGACTTCATGGCCCCCTTCATGAGCTGGGCCTTGAGCTTGCCCTGGCCCAGGTTGTTGTTGGCGCTGTGGGTATTTTCCGCCGTGTGGTTGGTGGCCGTAAGGGTCACGTCCTGGTCCGCCTTCACGGTTCCCTGTACGTCGATGGAAGCATCCCCATCGTGGACGATCACATCCACGGCTGCCGTACCCACGGCAGTATCCGGTGCCTGGGCAGCTGCCGCCGTGTTCAGGCTCTGGGTGGCGTCAGCGTCCATCTTCACGCTGCCCTTTTCGGCTTCTGCCGTGCCGTTCACTTTGATCTGGGCATTGTTGTCACTGTCGGTCACCGCCACAGCGGTCACGATCTGGGCGGAACCGGCACCCAGCAGACCGGCACTGACCACCGCATTGGCACTGTTGGTCACAGACGATGTGGCGTTGGCCTTCACCTGCAGGGCTTCCTGTTTGTTGCCGTCACTGTCCGTGGTATCCTGGCCGGTGGCCTTCACCTTACCGTCGATCTGGACGGTGGCTTTGTTGTCCGCCTTGGCATAGCTCACCCCAGTGGCCGGAATCTGGCTGGGGATCTGTTTGAGATATTTCTTGCCGGAAGCCACTGTACCGGCGGTGCCGTCCAGGTTGGCCTCAGCCTCCGCCTTCACCGTATCCCCGGTGACCGTGGCATCCTGGCCCACGGTGACGCTGGCTTCGTTTTCCAACACCATCACATTGGCGCTTACAGGCACCACATAGCTGATGGTATCCCCCAGTTTATCCGTAATGGAAGTGCCGCTGTCCACATAGGTGTTGTCGGCGCTGGCCTTCATTTCCACGGCGCCCTGGGCGGTCACATCCCCCTGCACATCCACTTTGGCCACGGTCTGGGCAAAGCTGCTGGCATTGCTGGAATAGGTTTCCTCCCCTTCCTTGAAATAGCCGTTGGTGGCTTTGGCGGTCAGGGTGGCGTCCCCGGCGGCCTTCACGGCCCCATAGTTCTCCACGCTGGCGGTGATGGTCTTGGGGACATTGATTTCCGTGCTGCCCAAAAGCCCGGTGGTGTTCACCAGGTCATTGAAGGCCTGGTCCAGACTGTTGGCCGCATCGGACCGGGCGGACAGGACCACGTCCCCGCTGCCGTCCTTCGCAGCGGTCAGCGAGGTCAGTCCGATATTTTTCTGTTGTTCGGCGCTCAGCTTCACCAGCTGGGAGAAATCGGTGACCCCCGTGTTGATGGCCGCTCCCGTTTCGATGCCGCCGGCAGCCGTACCATCGATGGTGTCTCCGGTCAGGTTCTTGCCCACAGCCACTTTGCCGGCATAGAGCTTCACATCATTGGTGGCATTGATTTTCCCCAGCACGCTGATGGTGCCGCTGGCATTGATCCGGATGTTGTCCGCCCCGTTTTTGATGGCTTCCAGTTCCGTATCCCCATAGGCACCGGTGGCAAAGTTCCCCTTCAGGATTTCATAGGATCTCTGATCCTTATCCGTAAGGTCCTGGGTCCAGGAAGGAGCCATTACATAGAGAGCCCCTGTATTGATGACGCCGCCCTTGCCCACGGCCATGCCGCCGGGGCTCAGGAAAAACAGATTGCCGCCGATCTGCTTGTTGCGGATGGCGTTCAGGGTCCCGTTGATGTCGATCCGGGTATCCACGAAGTTCAGCAGGTTCTGGGCTTCCCGGCTGTCTTTTTCCGTATGGAAATACAGATTGGCGATTTTGTCCGCATCCAGCTGGAATTTCTGGAACTGGTTGACGGCATTGTTCTTGCCGTTGTACTGCTGGGCGTAGATATTGAATACCCCATTCTTGTCCGGCGCATAGTCTTTCCCGTTGGAAGCGGTGATGCTCCCGGCCAGGGCGGTGAGAGGCTGGCCGACGAAGCTGGCGCTCAGGCAGGCAGCCAGGATTCTCCGGCTCAGGTCGTCCTGTTTCACGGCTTTATACATTTTCTTGTGTTTGTTTCTATACAAGGCACTCATGGCTGCCCTCCTTTAAAATTGTCCGTTGACGGTGAAATGGATCCGTCCCCGGCTCTGTTCTGCTCCATTGATGGTCCGCTGCAGCGGGAGCCCCAGGGCCACGTTCAGGGAAATTTTCTCTGTCAGGTCCGCTTTGATCCCCACGCCGGCCCCCATCAGGCTCCGGTCGCCGAAAGCACTGCTGCCCCAGACCCGGCCCCCGTCCAGGAACAGGTACCCGTTCACTTTTCTCCCTTTATCCAGGGGTACGCTGTATTCGGCGCTGGCGGAGAAGCCCCCGTCCCCGCCGATCAGGCTTTCCGTATAGCCCCGCACGCTGTACATGCCCCCCAGGTAGAACATTTCACTGCTGGGCAGGTACTGGGTGCTGGACAGCTGGCCGTCCAGACGGAAGGTCCACTGCTGGCCGGCCTTGTAGGCTTTCTGGTACAGGCCGTTGAATTCGTATTTGCCGAAATTCCGGTGGTTGTCGTACAGGTCCTTGTACCGGCCCACCCGGTATCCGTGTTTCTGGTACAGCACGGAGGAATCTCCGTAGTTCAGCTGGTCGTAGTACAAAAGGCCCGTATCCACCGTATCGTCCACCCAGTGGGACCGGAGTCCCAGGCTGGTGCCGAAATCGGTCTGGGACCGCTGGTGCCCGTATTCAAACCCCCATTCAGACTTTTTCCGTTCCGTGGTCTCGATGGGAGAGACCAGGAAGGCGGTGGCCACATAGGAATGGCCCCGGACTCCCAGGGCTTCAAAGGGCCCGTCGGTAATGTGCACGCTGTTGGTGCTGTAGCTGATTCCCGCCCGGGTCCCCGTCCGGTTGATGGGAGTGCTGTAGCTGCCGGCCACCGCCTTCATCCCTTCGGACCGGATGGTACTGATAAACAAATGGTCCCGGTTCCCGGAAAGATCCCGGTCCTGCCAGAACAGCCCGGCCCGGTACAGGCCGCTGGTCTTGCTGCCGGCGTTGTCGAAGAACACCCCGGTCACCTGTTTCTGGGGTTCCTGGACCGCAATCACGTAATCCGTGGTGCCCGGTTTCTCCCCGGCTTTCAGGGCGATCCGCAGCTGGGCGTCATTGGTGGCGTTGAACCGGAGCAGGTCCTTGTTCAGGCTGTGCATGGAGGAAATCCGGCCGGGTTCGATGTGGAGCCGGTCCGTAATGTATTTCTCCCGGGTGCTCCGGTTGCCGGTGACTTCTACCTGGCCGTTCTTCCCTTCCACCAGATCGATTTTCACCTTTCCCTCCCGGATGGTCTGGGGCGCCAGGAAAGCCCGGCAGGTCAGATAGCCTTTTTCCTGGTAGAGACCATTGATCTTGCTCACCAGGGCATACAGGTCATCCAGAGTGACCTCCTTCCCCTCATACCCTCCGGTGATCTTCTGAAGTTCTTCTTTGGAAAGGACCTGGGATTCCGGCAATTCCACCTGCTTCAGCAGGAAGCGGACGGCACCTTTCTGTTTTTCTTCGGCTCCTTCCGTGCCTTCCACCTGTTGGGTATCCCGCCCTTCCTTGATTTTCCGGGCGATGCGCTGCCGTTCCAGGTATTGGCGGGTGCGGTTCAGTTCCACCCCGCTGTCGTTGTATCCGGCAGGATGGGCCGGAGGATTGGCGGCTGCAGTGGCTGCCCAAAAGCAGGGGGCAGCCAGCAGGCTCAGCAGGATACTTGCTGTCAGTCTATGGTTCATCATAAGAGTTCTCCTCTCTCAAAGCTGGAATTCCGTTCATAATGATTCATTATTATTATAGAAAATTGCAGACTCGTCAGAGAACTTTTGGCACAAAAGGGCGGTTTTTGGGCATGAAAAATGGGGGTGTGAAATAATAGCCCCATGAAAACGAAAAGGACTTTCGATTCTTGCGAA